>ERZ1046568.350-NODE-350-length-39174-cov-27.110074_pt1 | contig 39174 bp, 25 predicted proteins | sample MGYA00383092_ERZ1046568 | MGnify/ENA primary metagenome ERZ1046568 (study PRJEB29581, sample SAMEA5548362) | metagenome | biome: marine; feature: coastal; material: water | depth 1 m | study: Short-term variability in the microbial, nano- and picoplankton... | reverse complement strand
GTGCTTCCGATCCAGAATACCAAGATAGAATCTCCGAAACTGTTTGGTTAACAAGGGGTAATCAGCATGGTATATTCAATGCAAAAAACCAAGTTTCTCAACAAAGACAGCAAACTTCTGGAATCATGTTGGCTCTTGGAAGTATAGAAAATTTATCAGAGTTAACCTTTGAAAGTATTTCTCGATGGGGACAAAAATTTCGAGAAGACAGAGATGGTAGTTGGTTAAATAGGGAGTGTGTTTTGTATTTAACCGAAACAAAAGAGTATTATAGCTTTGTAATGACATCCTGGGACAGAGGTCACCAAGGTGGTTTTAGTTATACTCGTTCAAAAGGGTCAATTAAGAATAGTTTGGAGTTTGTCATTCCTGCCGGAAGTTCACAGGGTACTGCATCCATAACAGGTGTTGAAGACGAACTTATGACGGAAGGAACGGAACAATTTAGCTTAACATACAATTCAATTACTAATGGGACCATCGCTCAAACAGACGATATAACTTTAACAATTTTAGATAATATTACCTCAATGACTCTTCGTGAAGATGTCTTTACAGGGGTTCAAAATGGTGACTTCTCTTGGGGAGATTTTGATTCGGATGGCGATAAAGATTTAGCCTTAATTGGTGATGCTGGGTCTACATTGATTTCTAAAGTCTATGAAAACACAAAAGATGAGAGTGGTAAGGTTGTATTTAAAGAAATTGATGTTCAATTTACTGGGGTTGGTTTTGGAGCTGTTGAATGGGTAGATTTGAACCAAGATGGGAAAGTAGATTTATTTATTTCAGGTGTTGATGAAAATGTTGCCGTCAGATCCCTTGTTTATATCAATAAATCTACTCAAGGTAGCCCATCATTTGAATTGGTGGATACTTATAATTTCCCAGAACTAGTTGAAACATCCCTCGATTTTGGTGATTTGGACAATGATGGAGATGTTGATTATGCAATCACAGGGTACGATTCTCAGCAAAATTTGAAAGCATATTATGGGTATCAAAACTTAGAGACTAAGAATTTTGAAATTAGGGATGCTAACTTTGAAGCTTTTGTAAATGGGGAACTTCGCATTGTAGATATCGATGCTGATGGAGACAACGATGTGATCTATACTGGAGGAAATGAAACTACCGGTGATAGAGGAGGGGTTGTTTATAACACCTATGTCCCTAATGATAATTCTGGTAACTATTGGGATTCATGGTGGCAAAATGATCAATTGAGATCAAAATATAGTACCCTAGAAATTTTCAAACCTCAAGACTCAAAAGCCATTGGTTATATGGTGATGGGAGAAGAGAAAGGATATGCGGTTAATTCACCTCTAGCAGTTCCTCAACTTAAAAATGGAGATATTGCTGCAGGAGATTTTAACAATAATGGAATAGATGACTTCCTATTTACTGGTGAGACCGCTGGTGGTGAAGGATATACAAAGTTGTTTGAGGGTAAGAGCAAACCAGTACTCAATGCAGAAACAAATGCTTATGACTTGTATGTAGAATCGATCTTTACATTTGATCCGTTAATTAATTCTTCTGTAGAGTGGGTAGACTTTGATAATGATGGTGATCTAGATCTTTTTATGACAGGACTTAAAATTGGAGAGGGAGAAAAAACCTATCTATATGAAACCGAGGTGAATAATAAAAAGAATGCCAAACCAGCTCTAATTGATGGATTGGATGCTAATTTAGTTGGGAATGGGGTTGTAGAGCTTAGTTGGAACAAACCAGCGGATGATTTTACAACAGCATTAGGATACAATGTAAGATTGGGTAAATCTGCTGGAGGAACAGAACTTTCTTATACTGTTAGTAATTTAGAAACTGGAGATTTATTGATTTCTAGAAGCCCAAACAATTACAACCTCTTTTATCAAACGAAGCTTGAGCCTGGTACTTATTATTGGTCTGTTCAAGCAGTAGATCAAGGATTGAAAGCAGGGCCTTATTCTGAAGAAAATTCATTTACAATTACCTATGATTGGAAAATTTTAAATCAAGGAGGATTGTTTGACAAGTCAATTTCGGCAGGTCAGGATCCAATGTTAAAAGTTGTAGATATTGATAATGATGAGGATTTAGATGTCATTCTTTCGGTAGATAATCAAATTAAATTCTACTCTTATGATCAGGGAATTTTGGAGAGCACTACCATAAATGGATTCAATGAATATCAGAACAATGTTAAAGAAATTCAATTTGCTGATTTCATGAATTTAGGAAAAAACAGTCTTTTCATATCTGCGAATAATCAAATGAGAGCTTACGGGTTTAATGACGAGTTCAATCAAGGTTTTGAAAAAGTCATTTCTGATTTGAACTTATTTGATGAAAAATATGGAATTGCAGACTTTAATAATGACGGAGTCAATGAAATATTTGTCATTGGAGTTGACAGTGATATCGATGTCTTTATGAAAGTTAAATTCTACATGTATTTTTACGATAATTCTACAGGAAGTTTTAGTCAAACTGATTTAACTGATCAAATATCAGACATTGGTAGAATTAAAGGACCTTCTTTTGATTTTGGTGATTACGACAATGATCAGGATCTTGATATCATTATTAGTGGTGATAAAATTGTTGGTACCAGTATTACGAAAATTTTTAAGAATACTACCTTACCGGGTCAAACAGATATTTCTTTGGAAGTATCTGATGAAAACATAACAGGAGTTTCCAATGGATCTACCAACTTTATAGATTTCGATTCAGATGGTGATTTAGACATCATGTTATCGGGTACTGATGATACTGGAGTAGATGTATTTGAAATTTTACAAAATGATCAAACAGGTACCTGGCCTTCAGTAGAAACAAACCTCCTTCCGATGAAAAATACCAATGTAGATTTAGGAGATTTTAATGGAGACGGATACATAGACATGTTGTTTTCTGGAGAAACCGCTGCTGGAAAAGTGACCAAGCTAATGGAGTATACTCCTGCCGCTGGATTTATTGAAAGTAATTTTGATTTGAGTGATATTGTTGATGCTCGTGTGGAGTTTGGAGATTTGGATGGTGATGAAGATCTTGACTTTGTAATTGCGGGTAAAAACAAAGAGGATGAAAGTAAAAGTATCTTTAGAACTTACCTAAACTACAGAAATGAATCGTACTTGATTACGAATCCACCGACATTTCAGGATATTGATTTCATGGTCACACATGAAGGCAACAACACTCAAGTGATTATGAGGGATAACGTATCTGTGGCATCTGTTCTTTTAGAATATGAAAAAGAGGTGAGTTTAGATTTCGCGGCAACCATCACTGGATTATTAGAATTGAGTTCAAATGGTAATCCACTTACTGTAGTTACCAATAAAAACAATGTAATTTTATACGGAGATGTAACCAAAGCTTTCAGCCGACAAGATTTTAGTACGATCCTAGTTCACAATAGCGAAAATTTAAAAGGTGAAGTTGGAAATTCACTACAACGAATTTTGAGTGTGGCCGCTTTAAAAGATGGTAAGCTAAAATCAATCACAGCAGATTCAAAAATCTACGATCCTCTTACAGACGATTTAGCATCTTTTACAACAAAAATAGAAGGAAAAAGCAGTAAAAATACCAAGACGAAAATATTGAGAAGTTCATTATTTTCAAAAAACAGTTCCTCATCAACAAATGCTGATGATACCGTTACAGATATTCAAAATACTAACGTAAAGCCAGACATGCCATTCTTATTAAATTCAACTGTTTTGGATGGTGAACTCGATAAATCGTTAGGGAAGTTGTTTGTTGAGTTAACTTGGAATAGTGCTGTCGATGACAATACAGATTTGGAAGGGCTTTCTTACGCAATTAAAATGGGAACCTCTCCAGGAGCTGAAGATGTTGTTTCATCGAACTCCTCTGTAAATGGAGTAAGAAAAGCAGCAGGTAAAGGAAATGCAGAGCACAATACCAAGTGGAAAATAGCATTGAAGCCAGGAACATATTATTGGTCTGTTCAGTCTATTGACAACGGACAAACTGGATCTGAATTTTCTTTTGAAGATGTGTTTACTGTGTCAGAAGATAATTTACTCTATGATTTGGGTGATTCCAATGGAGATGACAATGTAAATATTGCAGATATCATTAATACCGTTGACCACATGCTGGGGATTCAACTACCAAGATTTATAGAATATGCAACTGATGTAAATGATGATAATGTGGTAAATGTATTGGATTTAATGGGTATTGTTGATATCATTCTGAACCCAACTATTACCACTACAAATAGTGATACTAAATACACAACTAGAAAGAAGTCTGTTGATCAGATTGACTATCGATCTAGCAATCCTGTGGGGGATGCATACTTCTACTGGGTGAATGAATCACTATACATGGAAAGTGATCACAAGGTTGGTGGTCTACAGTTTTCAATTAACAACGATGCAGAGGTAACATTCTCTGAGGATTTAAGTGTGTTGAATAAAACAAAAATTCAGAAAGAGGGAGTTTATGAAATGCTAATGTACAGCGTTGATGCAACTCCGCTTGATAGCACGTCAGAAATTTTAAGATATTACGGCAACCAAGATGAATTTGATCTTAATTCACTAATAGTTTCTACAACTGATGGTGGAAAGCTCAATGTTGTCATAAGAACTTTATCTAACGATGATATAATTGATCTAGATTCGTTTACTATTCTGGGAGTTTATCCGAATCCAGCCACTGAAAATGTATTGAATATTGAATTTTTTGCTCCTTCACCTCTCATAAATCAGAGTATTTCAATCATTGATTTATTAGGAAGAGAGATCTACACAGATTCAAATATAAATTCATCGTCCGGTAAGCAAAGAATTGCCATTGATCTGAAAAACATTCCAAGTGGAGTATTTTTCTTAGAATTCTCTGTCGATTTAATAGATAAAAAAGGAATTAAGCATATCTCAAAATTTATAAAACAATAAGTTAGATATGCGAAAGACTATTATTTATCTCTGCTTTTTATTAGCAGGTAGTAACATCGTATTTGCACAGAACAACTTTTTTATGGAAGGTAAATCTGTGCAACAAGATGTTGATTTTGAATTCGATATTTTTGTAAATAGTGATGTAAAAGTAGGCGCCTTTCAGTTTGATATTGAATTTGATGCTTCCTATTTAGAATTGGGTACAGTTCCTGTCACTTCTTTGATGGAATCATTCAATGTAAGTTACAATCAATTAGACGATCAAACACTTAGGGTTATTGGCTATACTACAGACAATCAGAATCTTTCTTTTGACAACTCACCGATTTTGAGAATGAGTTACAAAAGCCTTAAAAACCCAGTAAATATTTCTCCAAATATTCGAAACTTCGTTGTTTCTGATCTCTCTGGAAATCAAATAGAGATGTCGTTTGAGACCAATACGATTTCTGTGTTGGGTCCTAAATTATTTATAGAAATCGATAATATTGATTTTGGTCAAATACGAGTTGATGATACCTACAATACTTCCTTTAATATATATAACAACGGAAACGAGGACTTAGTTGTTTCAAAAATATCGTTGCCAACTGGGATTATATTTGATGAGCAGGTTCCGTTTACAATTAACTCTGGCGAAAATAAAACTATCAATTTAGTTATAGATACTTCTAATGAAATAATCATAGATGGGATTATTTCATTTGAGACCAATGATGTTAACGAAGAAAGAGCTGCTCAATCAGTGTCGATTCAAGGAACTGTTTTTTCACGAAATGAATTATTCATGTCTTCCCAGACGGGGGTTCGTGGAGAACCTTCCCAAATTAGCTTATTTTTAGAAAACCAAAAAGAATGTTTGGGTGTTCAGTTTGACTTAAAATTTCCTGATAATTTTATAGTTGATACAGAAAGTATAAAACTGACTGATCGTATTTCAGAGCATAATTTTAGTATCAACAACATAGGGAACAATACTTATCGATTTTTAATATATTCTTTGTCAAATAAACGTATTGAAGAAGGTCAGGGGGCCTTACTCACCTTTGAGGTTGTTCCGAATGATGCAGCGGGGCAGTATCAAATAGAAATGTTAAATGCTGTCGGGATGGATGCAAATCAAAAAGATATTCTTACCAGTTATCAAGGAATGTTTTTTAATGTGTCGGCACCAATTATAGAGATTTCGCCTTCCCAAATAAACCTGAATAACATGAACTCAGGTGCTCTAAAAGACTTCAACTTCGATTTATACAATAACTCTTCTCTGACATTAAAGGTTGATAGTCTCATTTACAACAAGGAGAAGATATCTTTGGGTCAATTAGAATTTCCACTCATTATCAATTCGAATACTTCCAAAACACTGAATGCCACCTATTCATCAACTATTTTGGGTGAATTTCAAGATACGATAACCGTTCACCATAATGGAGAATCTGTCTCTGATAAAATTACTATTTCTGGAAATATCACAGCGCAAAATTACCTTTACAATGAGTCGCTTGAAATATTTTATGAAGATATAGACACCCTTCAAGTAAAATTACTCAACGAATTACCTCTAAGAGGATTACAGTTTGATCTGTCAGCAGACGAAAACATAAAAATAGATTATGCAAACATAGCATATACCTCTTCGTTTGATGGGTTTTCTATGTCAACCTCTACATTAAGTAATGGCAATCAACGTTTTTTAATATATAGTATTCAACAAAAATTGATTCCTGCAGGAAATAGAACCATTATCAAAATACCAGTTTCTTTGATAGATGTATCTAACCCGGGCACATTCGAGCTTGGGTACAATCAAGTATTTCTTTCGGATGAAAATAATTCATATGTTCAGACCGAATCTCCCAAAAATGGTTCTGTAAAATTTATTACAGAGACCTCTCCTGTAATTACAGAACAAACCATCAGTGTTACTGAGGATGCGTCGGTCACTTTTAATTTAATAGTTACAGACAGGGATGGTGACGAATTAAGCTATACTGTTCCCGAAAAAAGTGCAGAGGGTGGTTTATTGAGTAGTATTGGTAAAGAAGTAACCTACACTCCAAAAAAAGATTTTTTTGGTTCTGATGAGTTTACCTATGAAGTTACAGATGGGACCAATGTTTTGTCCGGTAAAATTAACCTCAATATATCGCCAGTCAATGATCCGCCAACAATCAATGATTATTCTCTCACAACCAAACAAAATCAGTTTGTAGAGGTTCAATTATCCTCAATTGACATAGATAGTCCTAGCTTGACTTTTGAAATTGATAAAGAAGCTTTATTTGGAGTAGCGGTCATAAGTGCTGATACTCTAAAATATACACCAAATGATGGTTTTTATGGTTTTGATGAACTTTCCATTAAATCTTATGATGGAAGTGATTATAGTGAAAATGCAACCGTATCTATATCTGTCACTAAAATTAAAAATGCAACTCCATTAGGTGCGAATATAAATGTAACCACCAATCAAGAAGAATCACTAATGATTAAATTGATAGGAACAGATGTTGAGGGTGACCTAATCTCATTTGAATATACTGAAGCTTCCAATGGAGTTATAGCTTCGACAGAGGATCCAAACATTATCGAATATACACCCAATGCTTCTTTTTATGGTGAAGATTCATTTACCTATACGGTATCTGATGAGGAATCTACAAGTTCTTCGTATACAGTTGGTATACTTGTGTATGAGTTGATCAATTTAAGCCCAACTCTTTCCTCAACAAATACAATTACATCCGCTGGAAGTGAAGTTTCTGTTCAATTGGTTGGGAATGATCCTGAGGGATTGGATTTGTCTTTTTCTATCTCCAAGCAAGCAGAACATGGAACGGCGACGCTCTCAACGACAGGTCTTCTTCAATACACTCCAAATAAGGGTTATACGGGTAGTGATACGGTCAATGTTTTGGCAAGTGATGGAAGTAAAAGTTCAGAACCTGCTCAAATAGTCATTTCAGTTGTAGAAGCTAATAATACCCCTCCAGTTGGTATTTCAAACTCAGTTAGTATCTATAATAATACTTCAACTAATTTAATTCTTGAAGCTTTTGATTCTGATGGTGATCCAATGACCTATTCAGTTCATACCTCTCCATCCTCGGGAACATTATCACAAATCGTAGATAGTCTTGTTGTTTATACTCCAAAAGAAGGCTTTTCTGGTGAAGATACATTTGAGATTGTAGCGAATGACGGAACACAAGAAAGTACTCCATTCAAATTTTATATGAATGTTTTGGGAACTTCAAACTCAAGTCCTGTTGCAATTTCATATACGATGACTAGAACTCCAGGCCAAATAGTTCAAGACATTGATTTTATGGTTACTCATGAAGACAATAAAACAAAGGTTATCATGAGGGATAATATATTCGTAGCATCCGTTCTTTTAGAATATGAAAAAGAGGTTAGTCTTGATTTCGCTGCGACGATTACTGAATTAGTAAAATTAAGTTCTAACGGTAATCCTCTTTCTGTAAAAGTTAACGAAAACAAAGTACTTTTATATGGTGATGTGTCCAAGGCATTTAGTAGACAAAATTTTAGTACGATCTTTGTGCTCAATTCAGAAAACTCAAATGGAGAAGTTGGGAATACACTTCAACGAATTTCGAGTGTATCTGCTTTAAAAGACACAGAATTAGTGTCAATCATAGCAGATTCTAAAATATATAATTCTTATACAGATGATTTATCTCCTCTACAGACTACAGACAAAACATTTGAAGTAAGATTGTACGGTTTAGATTCTGATATTATAGATAATGAAAAACTAACGTATATTGATGTAGTTGTTACGAATGGTCAACTTGTTGAGCAAAAAAATAACATTATTAAAGTACTTCCCATAAATGATGAATCTATAGAAATTTCCTACAAAGTAAGTGATGGAAAAGAGAGTAGTGAAGTTGGAAAAGTTATTATAAACTAGTTAAAATTCTATTTCAAACGATTCTATACCTACAATATAAGAAGCCAAGTGAATTAAATCTACAGATGAAACTTTGTTATCATTATTGATATCAAACACCTCTGTAAATGAAGAAGGCATTGTAAAACCTTGAATATTTACACTAAATGAAGCCAAGTAAATAAGGTCACTAGAATCGATTTTACCATCTGCATTAATATCTCCAGGACCTATAATATTGATATATTGTGTTATGATTTTGCTGTCAGCAATTCCATCATTCAAAATAAATTTGAATGAATCTGCTCCAGAAAAGTCTTTGCCAGGAGTATATTTGAGTAGTCCGTCTACCAGGGCTACTTCTCCATTAGTAGCTTGTGCTACAATCGAGGAGGACACTTCATCTCCTTCAATGTCTTCATAGGTTGGTTGAATAACAACACTATCACTATTATATCCCAATACACTGGTTACATTAAAGCCAATAGGTGCATTGTTTTCCGATTTTTTGACCGTAATGATTCCTTGAGAAATGGTAGAGTTTGATTGACCATCTGAAACATAAAAAGTAAAAGTATCTTTCCCATAAAACTCATTATTTGGTAAATAAGAGCCTTCCCCCTGTTCATCAATAGAAATAGTTCCATTAGAAGTTTGGTCAACTAAGACATAGCTAAGATTATCTGAATCGGCATCATACCCACTAAGATTAATAATTACGGATTCGTTTTGCGCTGAAGTAACTGTATATGAATTTCCTACAGGTACATTATTTGGTAGCTCTCTTGTTGTAAGTCCTATGGTACTTTCTTGACTTTTTAATCCAGCTTGATCTTCTGTATAAAAATTAAACGAATCCTCGCCAGAAAAGCCTTCTTTTGGGGTAAAAACAACTATACCAGTAGTGTTATCTATTTCAACCGAACCATTTGCTGGTGGGGTCTGGATAGTATAAGTTAATACATCGTTACTGTCCGAGTCAAAGCCATTCAACTGTATGCTTATTGATGAGTTTTCTTTTAAAGAATAATGATTGTTATAAGCAATTGGGGCTTGATTGGGCTTTGAAATAACCTTAACAAAAATAGTTGAAGGATCGCTGTTGTTAATTCCATCATTAGCGACAAATTGAATGCTTACATCTCCAGAGAATTCTTGATCGGAGGTATAGGTTAAAATTCCTGTATTTGCATCGACCCCAACTACTCCATTAATTTGGTTATTATCAAGTAAACTAAATGTCAAATTATCTTCGTTTACATCTACACTGAGAGTATTTAAATCCAATTCTACTCGGTGGTTTGAGTAGGTTGCGATATTACTATTGATAGTAAAAGGGGCAATTTCTTGACCAATGATTTGGTTTATTGTTAATGTAAAGGCTAGTACTGATAATAATTTGATGTTCAAAAGAATATAATTTTATACTCAAAGTTACAAAAAAAATACTTTATATAAAATCGGATATTTTTTTAGCAAATCCTCTTAGTTTTGTAATAGACAATTTCAAAATATTACCAATAGACCATCGTTTAATAGGCTTGAGAACCTTTGATTTCTATCAATTCAGCATGAATACTTCCAACTACAATTTTTGCACTTACTTTGACAGGAATTCTATTTTCATCATTGGTAACCCAGATGGTAATGGCATTAGGATCCTTAAAAATTCTACCTAAATTGGGTAAGTAGGGTTTGAATTTATAGCACTGTATTTTGCCAAGTGAAGTTTTTACAGTTTCTTCTCCAATATATCTTAGTTCGAAGGTAAATTCGCCTTCCTCATTGTAAATCATTGGAAGCTTATAAATAGTGTTTTTTGAAATGATCACTTCTTTGGGTAAGGTTCTGAAAAAATAAAATGCTGATATAATATCTTGAATATTTTCAGAAACAGGAACACGTGTTTTTATCTCGTTTTTTAGATCAATGATCGTCGCTTCATTATTAGGCTTATCAAAAAAAATAGATTCATTGGCAGTATAGCTTCCTTCTATGATATTCCTTCCAAATTTAAAGGGTGTTATATTTTTTGAAAAAATACTATAGTATTCATCTTTTACTTTGAAGAATAGTTTTGCGAGACCCGTTGTCTCACCATGGGCAACTACATGATAATTGAGGTTCTCGTTTATAAGTGTGTCTCTCACTTTTAAACTTGCGAAACTCGTATTGAATATTCCATAGCGAACTCTGAAATATAACTCTTCTCCATTTCTGAAAGGAGGATTATTCTGGTTCTTTTGAGAAAAAGTCAATTCACAAAAGAAAAGAATTAAAAGAAGGAGATTTTTAAATTTCATCTAGCAAAGTTAATTTAATTATCATCGATAATACGTAAAAAAATAAAGTTCAAGTATAAAATTACTGTCAAATAACATCTTTTAAAAAAAATCTATCCGTTGAATGTCAACTTAAAATGAAGAGAATTTATAAGTAGCATAAAATTTAGTATCTTTACTAAAATTGAAACTAGAAAAAGAAAAAGAGTATCTCTCCGTTATGATATCCAACATAATCTTGGAGTCATTTTATTAAAAATAGCGATGCCCTTTTGTTACCTAAGTGAGGTGCAAATACAAGTGTGTAAATATTAAGAGTGTATTTCATATATACTTTTGTAGGTTTCAATGAGATAATGTTGAAATGCTGATTGCTATGAATTTCTTATCACATAAACAACGCCTGTGCAAAAGAGGAATGGATCTTTTTTTATCGATACTCCTTTTGCCTATTTTGATCCTTCCAATCCTTGTTCTAATCATAGGAGCAACCATAGACACCCAAACTTTTGGGTTGTTTTTTCAAAAAAGGATAGGCCAGCATGGAGTTTTATTTACGATTTACAAAATTAGAACCTTTCAGCCTACTGGAAAAATTTCAAACTATTCAAACAAAATAAGAAGATTCAAATTCGATGAATTGCCTCAAATAGTCAATGTTTTGATGGGTCAAATGAGTTTTGTGGGCCCGAGACCAGACCTGCCAGCACTCGTAGCGACATTAAAAGAACCCGAGCGAATTATTTTATCTCTTAAACCTGGTTTAACAGGCCCTGCTTCTTTGTGCTATTTTAATGAAGAAATAATACTGGCGCAGCAAGACGACCCCGAGGTATACAACGAATCGGTATTGTATCCCGCAAAAACTCTTATCAACATGAATTATATAAAAAAGTACCAACTTTTAAATGATGTAAAATATATTTATAAAACCTTACTACATGTATTCCAAAATATGGCTTTCTAAACCTCATTTTGACAATGAGAATTTTGATATCATCAAGAAAACAATAGTTTCCAATTGGGTAAGTACTGTGGGACCAAATATTGCTTCTTTTGAAACATCTATAGAAAGAATATTGGAGCATAAGGCAGAGGTAGTTGCACTCAACTCAGGGACTTCTGCTATCCATCTCGCATTAAAATTACTAGAGATCGAACCTGGCGACGAGGTGCTTTGTCAAACATTTAGCTTTTGTGCCACAGTGAATCCAATATTGTATTGCGGTGCGACCCCTGTTTTTATTGAAAGTGAAAAAGAAACCTGGAATATGTGTCCATTTTTTTTAGAAGAAGCTATAAAAGATCGATTGAAAAAAAAGAGAAAACCGAAAGCAATATTAGTGGTAGATTCTTATGGGATGCCTGCAAAGTGGGATGAAATTTTAGCCATATCTCAGAAGTATGAAATTCCAGTCATCGAAGATGCTGCTGCCGCTCTTGGATCTAGGTATAAAGGACAAATGTGCGGTACCTTTGGAGATTTTTCCACCCTATCATTTAATGGGAATAAAATCATTACTACTTCCTCTGGAGGTGCTTTGATTTGTAGAGAGAAACATGTTAAAGACCGCGCCATTTATTTGGCAACTCAGGCCAAAATAGAGGGATTTGTTCATGGAGAGCTAGGGTTCAATTATAGAATGAGTAATGTTTTGGCAGCCATTGGATTGGAACAATTGACAGTTTTAGAAAAAAGAGTTCAACAAAGAAGAGAAAACCATTTTAGATATCAATCCCTCCTTGAAGCTTTAGATGGTTTTGAGTTACAAGAGGAAAAGAATACCGATTTCTTTGCAAATTTTTGGTTAAACTGTATCCGTATAGACACTTCTTTGATTTCTAAATCAATAATTTTAAATGCTTTTTCTAACTATAATATTGATGTGCGATCCTTATGGTGTCCACTGCATCACCAACCCTATTTAAAAGGAACCTTGTATTACGGAGATCACTTCAGTCAACGGCTGTATGATACTGGATTGTGTTTGCCCTCTAGTTCTAATTTAACTTCTGAAGAATTTCATAGAATTGCTCAAGTTTTTACAACTCTATTAAAATAAAAAACCATGTTAGAAGCTTTTTTTACAGAACAAGCACTTCAAAAAAACACACCTTTCATGAAGGAAGCTTTTTTTGATAAGTATCAAAATGAGTCTATTTTGATAACAGGTGCTGGAGGATCTATTGGGAGGAAACTTGTTGAAACTCTTATTGGAATCAATTTCAAACACATGATTCTGATAGATCAGTCTGAGTTTAATTTATTTCAATTAAAACAACATGATTTCTCCAAGGATGTTCAGTTGCAAATTGCTGACATCAGAGACCTTAGAAAGATGGAACATCTTATGCAGATATACAGACCCAAACTCGTTATTCATACCGCTGCCTATAAACATGTCTCTCTGTCAGAAAAGGATATTTATGAATTTATAAGAGTAAATATTGAAGGAACCATCAATGTTTTTAAATCTTCGCTAAATCATGGGGTCTCAGATTTTATTTTTGTTTCTACCGATAAAGCGGTGAACCCGGTTAATAAAATGGGACTTTCAAAAATGCTTGCAGAGTTATTCTTAGAATCGTACTTTCTCTCAACAAAAATGCAGATAAAAATTGTACGATTTGGAAATGTGATCAATTCTAGTGGATCAGTCATCCCTACTTTTCTGAAGAATATAAACAATGGGGAAGCTATTGAGGTTAGAAATAAAAACACAGAAAGATATTTCATATATGATGATGTTGTGGCAAAAAACATTTTACACATTGCAATTGAAAATACCCATGCAATCTATCTATTAGAAATGAATGCCCCTGTAAAAATCCTTGATCTGGCTATTTATATCAAAGAAATAAGAAAGTCAAACAGCGCTATAAAGATCGTCGATCTTCAAAACGAAGAAAAACTTACGGAGGAGTTATTAAATTTTGACGAACACCTCGAAAAAACTCTTTATGAAGGTTGTTATTGTGTTAAGAAGGGATTACTTCCCAATAAGAAACTTCGCAAAGAAATAATGAAGATTGTTAAACATAATAAAAAGTGGGAACTTAAAAGAGTTGGCAAACAATTACTAAAATGGACTTCTTTTACAACGTTAAACCTCATTCCAAAATATTTTATCCTTTCCTCACCCTTATATCCAGACAATAAGGATTATTAGGTTTTTTTATTTTTTTTACACCGAAAACGATTGAGTTTTTGATTGTTGTTGTGTATGATACATACTTGTAATATATTTGATTTTAAATTGATTTTAAGATGATATTAATTGCAGACGGAGGTTCTACAAAAGCAGATTGGATTGCTTTAAACACAAACAAAGAAGAAGCATTTAGAGTGAGGACCCTTGGGTTAAATCCAGCAATTGTACCTCAAGAAGAGTTGTACAATAGAATCATTAATATGTTTCAATTGATTCATGTAAAGGATGAGGTTACAGAAATTCATTTCTACGGAGCCGGTTGTGGTACTCCAAAGCCCATTGAAATTTTAAAAACAATTTTAGAATCGATATTTGTAAATGCAAAAGTTTTTATTGCTGAAGATATGTTGGCTGCCGTCTATGCTGCTGCTGGTAATAAGCCAGCTTTGGTATGTATTTTAGGAACCGGATCCAATAGCTGTTATTATAACGGGGAACAAATGGAGATGATGACAGCCTCTTTAGGTTATATTTTAATGGATGAGGCAAGTGGTAATTATTTTGGAAAAAAATTAATTGTCGATTACTATTATCATAAAATGCCTAAGAAAATTGCAGAGAAGTTTCAAAATGAGTTTGATTTAGATGCAGATCATATCAAAAAGAATTTATACCGAGTGCCCAACCCAAATATGTATTTAGCCACCTTTGCTAAATTCATGTTTGAGTTTAAAGAAGAAAAGTATATTAAAAAAATTATTAAAAAGGGATTTCAAGAATTTTTTAAGTACAGAATCTTACCTTACAATAAAACAGCAGAAACCCCCATCTATTTTATTGGTTCCATCGCCTATTACTTCAGAGATATCTTAGAAAAAATTGCACATAAGAACAATTTAGAAATCACAGATGTCATTCAGCGACCGATAGATAATTTACTCGAATACCATAAAAATAATATCAATCAATAATCGCCAGAAGTCTTTCTAGTTGCATTCCTCTAGAACCTTTGATTAAGATCAATTGATTGTGTAAGGGATTGGTTTTTAGGGTGACAAACAATTCTTCAAAAGTTTTAAATAGTTGAGAGTTTGCTTTTGTTTGATAAAAATTTTCACCAACAAAATACGCGTTCTCAAAATTCAGTTTTTCAACAAGATCTATGATTATTTGATGTTCTACCAAGCTGATTGCTCCCAACTCAAACATATCGCCTAAAATTACTGTTTTTTTATGTTGATCCATCAATTTAAAATTCTCTATTGCAACTTTCATACTAGACGGATTTGCATTGTAAGCATCTAAAATAATATGATTGGACTGTTTTTTAATAATTTGCGAACGGTTGTTTTCTGGAATATAGTGTTCTATTGCATTTTTTATTTCAACTGTAGAAACTTTAAAATAGTTTGCAATTGTAGCGGCAATAGCAATGTTAGTATAGTTATAATTTCCAATGAGATGGCTTTCTATTTGAGTTCCATCAAAAGAGATTTTTACATAAGGGTTTGCTCCTGAAAATTTCAAATGACTCGGGAAAGAAATGCTTGTTGTATTTTTTGTGTTTTCAACTTGAAGCATGTCTTTTGGATTTATAAAAGCCGTTTTATTATTCTTTTCCAGAAAAGAATACAATTCACTTTTTCCTTTGATAACGCCTTCAAGTCCCCCAAAACCCTCTAAATGAGCCTTGCCAAAGTTTGTGATGTATCCGTAATCTGGTTCACAAATACTGCATAAAAATTCAATTTCTTTTTGATGATTTGCTCCCATTTCTACAATTCCGATTTCTGTTTTGGGAGTCATAGAAAGTAAGGTAAGCGGCACGCCGATATGGTTGTTTAGATTTCCTTTTGTTGCAGTGGTACTATATTTTTTGGACAGTGTAGCATATAGCAATTCTTTTGTGGTTGTTTTTCCATTGCTACCTGTGATTCCAATGATTGGAATTTTTAAGATATTTCGATGATAATTTGCTAAATCTTGAAGTGTTTTGAGTACATTCTTTACAAGAATAATATGCTGATGTGTTACATACTTTTCTTGGTCAACAATGGCATAACTAGCTCCCATTTCGAGGGCTTTTTCCGCAAATTCATTACCATTAAAATGAGTTCCTTTCAATCCAAAGAAAAGGGTGTTTTTTCTGATTTTTCTGGTGTCGGTATCCACAAGAAAGTGCAGGGTGTATAAATCGTATAGATCTTTAATTTTCATCGTTTAAACATAAAAAACCTCACCGTTAAACATTTCAGTGAGGTTTTTTTTAATTTCATTATTAGTTTATCTAGAGGAATTTCTAGCAGTTCTTCTTTCATCGATATTACCTAAGATGTCAGTAGCACATCTAAAACCAATATCATTTCTTGCCATGAATTGTGGTAGATATCTTCTTTGAGCCGGATCTAACCAGTATTCTCTATCAGACCAAGCACCTCCCTTGTAAACTCTTGTTTTGTTACTAATTAGGGTTGTCCTTTTTTTATCGTCTGGAATCCTATTTTGTTCAGGAGAATTGTACATGGCAGGCCTAGAAGCAAACTGATCCTCATCATCGTCGTAAAATCTAGATGAATCCAAATCACCATCTCCGATATCTGAATTATCTGCAACGTAAAAGTTAGACCTGATACCAATGTCTTTTGTTGAAACTGGTTTGTATTTAATACTCCCTGGAAACTGTTTTGGATTTATTCTTCCATTGGGTAGGGTGTCATACTCTACTTGGGCTTGATCAGAACTCCCTGCAATGACTACTTTACCTTCTTTATTGATCATTTTTTGCGTGTAGATATTTCCTCTGAAGTAGTTGAAATCATTGGCTTCATTATCAATATTGGGTCTGTAGACATCAGCCACCCATTCAGAAACATTACCAGACATGTCATACAAACCAAATGCATTGGGTGGGTATGACTTTACACGAATAGGAATGTCTGAACCATCAGAACTCCAACCAGAGATTCCAGTATAGTTCCCTTTGCCTTGCTTGAAGTTAGCTAACTGGTCTCCCTTAAATCTTTTTTTAGTCTCTATTGAATATTTGCCATTCCATGCATATTTTTTTCTTCCTCGGATCATATTATACTCTCTATTTTCAATATTTGCCTTGGCAGCAAACTCCCATTCGGCCTCTGTAGGTAGTCTAAATCGTTGATGAAGAATCCCATCTGCTTGAGTGATTTTTCTTCCTTGAAATGAATCTCGAGTTCCTTTGGCCTTTCTTCTGGTTCTTATTCCTCTTTTGTACACAGTAGTATCTCCTTCAAAAAGTTGGTCTGAATCGGCTAAGAAAACTTCCGTATCAAAAAAGTTTCTTAGGGTGTCATTTTGAAAAATATTACTGATGTATCCCTTATCGATTAGCTTTTTTAAATTCACAGCATCCGTACGCCATTTACAGTATTGATTTGCTTGAAGCCAGCTAACACCTACGACAGGATAGTCTGAATAAGCAGGATGTCTCAGGTAACTCTCAGATAAAAGATCTGTATTCCCTAAGCTTTTTCTCCAGACCAAAGTATCTGGTAAAACTGAATTGTAAATATGTTTGTATTTTTCCTCTGAAGGAGGAAAAACATCTTTGATGTACTGTATGTATAAAAAGTATTCTGAGTTGGTTACCTCTGTTTCATCCATATAGAAAGAACGAACATGAATCTTTTTTGGGGTAGTGTTCCAATCAAACATTACATCATCTTGTACCTGTCCCATCGTAAAAGTTCCTCCTTCAATAGCAACCATTCCAAGAGGAATTTCATTAGTTTTAAATTCAGTTCCCTTAATATAGTTCCCAAATCGGTCGTTATTAAAAGGGATTCCTGTAAGTGATGAGTTTCCAGAAGTTGATCTGATACAGCTTGATATTATCAGTAATGATAAAACAAGAATGGTTGGTGTAAGTAGGTTTTTCATTTAATAGTTGACGATTTGTTAGGGTTTTTTTAGTATTTGTTTTGCAATTTACAACAATTCTAGATTCAAACAAACCATTTATAAATTTAAAGGGATATATGTATTGTATCAAATCGAAAACGGATATTTTATGTATTTAGTATAATTTATGAGGATTCTGTTAAAATATCTATAAATTATTTGCGTTCTTTGGGTACGATTATGAAGAGATCTATTTTACTTCTTAGTATCATTTTTTTTTGTCAGGCAATTTTCACTCAAACAATCAATTCAGTTTTGTCTTCAGGAGATTGGTTTAAGTTCTCTGTAGATACTACAGGAGTTTTTAAAATAGATAAAAATTTATTACAACAAATTGGAATTTCTACCAATAATTTGGATCCCAGAAAAATTCAGATATATGGCAATGGTGGAAGTCTGTTACCTGTCTTGAATGGAGATTTTAGACATGAGGATTTGCAAGAAAATGCGATTTATGTTGAAGGAGAAGAAGATGGCTCTTTCGATTCTTCAGATTATATTCTTTTTTATGCAAAAGGACCCCATGATTGGGTTGTTGATCCTGCTTTAAAGACCGCAAAACATCGGCAAAATATATACTCTGATGAAGCCTATTATTTTATTACTGTCGGGAGCACCGATGGTCAAAGAATTCAGCAAAAAATACCCGTAATAAAAAATGTATCGACCCCAATAACAAGTTTTAATGATTATACGTTTTATGAAAAAGACGAAAGAAATATTCAAGCAGCAGGGACGCAATGGTTTTTTGATGATGATTTTAATATAGAAAATACACAGCGTTTTAAGATTCCTTTCCCAAAAGCGATGTCTGGCGAAGCTATTTCTGTTCGGTTACGTGGGGTTTCTACCTCTGTAGCTTCTTCAATGATGGATGTAAAAGTAAATGGTCAGGCATTGTATACACTCAATTTCTCGAAGACAACAGCATCTACAAAAGCAGTAGCATTAGAAAAAACAGCCACTATTGAAAACTCAGCAGAGAATGTTGAGATTTCTGTGACTTATGATAATGGGGGGAATCCCTCTGCAAGTGCTTTTTTAGATTTTATCGAAATCCTTGGAAAAAAACAACTTGTAGCTGCTGATAACCAGTTTTCTTTTAGAAGTTTTGAGCAAGCAAATACAACAGGAGCAGTCGTTTATCAGATTGAAAATAAATCATCTATTTTTCAAGTTTGGGATGTAAGCAACCCCTTACAACCTGAATATATTCAGAACGAGGATTCAGGTAGTAACTTCATATTTAAAGCTGATGGAGGAGTATTAAATGAGTATGTCGTACTTTCTCAAAATGATTATTATACTCCCAAACCACTTCAAAACGGTAGGATTGCAAATCAAAATTTACATGGACTAAAAGATATCAATTACCTTGTCATCACGAATTCACAATTATTTTCTCAAGCACAGCGATTGGCAGCGTATCATCAAAAAAACTCAAATCTTACCACTAAAGTTGTGATTTTAGACCAAGTATATAATGAGTTTTCTTCAGGATCTAAGGATATTACAGGACTTAGAGATTTTATCAAACGGATCTATGAGACGAATTCATCTCCGGACAAAAAGTTAAAATACGTATGCTTTTTTGGAGATGCTTCTTATGATTATAAAGATAGGATACCTATGAACAACAATATTGTTCCCGTAAAACTATCCTATGACAGTTTTAATTTGGCAACTTCTTATGTAACCGACGATTTTTTTGTAATGTTAGACCCAGATGAAGGAACTATGAGTTCCTCTCACACAATTGATGTCGCATCCAGCCGAATCCCTGTATCTTCAGTTTCTCAAGCAACGGAGGTTGTCGATAAAATTTTAACCTACTATCACAAGAACGCTTTGGGAGATTGGCGAAATACCATTACCCTTTTGGTAGACGATATCGATAAGAAGGGAGAAGAAGTAATGGAGAGAGGCGTAGAATCTATTGCCGACGAAATCAAGGATAATAAACCTATTTTCAATATCAATAAAATTTATTTAGATGCTTATGTACAAAATAATTCCTCTGGAGGAGAGCGATACCCAGAGGTAAAAACAGCCATCACCAATGCCATTGAAAAAGGAACCTTGGTCTTCGATTATTTTGGTCACGGAGGCGAGGATGGTTTTGCTTCTGAGAGAATTTTAGAAAAACCGCAAATACAGAAGTTTAACAATCCAAATACATTGCCACTTTTAATCACAGTTACCTGCGATTTTTCTAGATTTGACAATCCAAATAGAACGACAGCCGGAGAACTTACCTTATGGAATCCAACTGGAGGTGCAGCAAGTATGGTTACGACGACTCGAGAAGTTTATATATCTGTAGGACAGCGTTTTAATGAGCAGTTTATTCGAGTTTTATTAGAGTTTAATGATGAAGATTTAACCATTTCAGAATCGTTGATGAAGGCAAAAAACCAATTTTCTGATCGGCAAAAGTTTTTTATATACTATTTTGGAGATCCTGCGATGAAATTAGCAATTCCTAAACCCAATGTGATCCTTACAAAAATGAATGGGAAAGAGTTGTCACAGCCCACAGATACTCTAAAAGCACTCTCCAAAGTCAGCTTTGAGGGAATTGTGGCAGATAAGATGAATCAGATTTTAGAAGATTTTAATGGTTCCTTATCGACAACAGTGTTTGACAAATCGATCAACAAAACTACCTTAGACAATGATGGTTTTGGTGTTACCATGCCTTTTGATACTCAGGATAGTAAGTTGTTTAGAGGAAATTCTACAGTTGAAAATGGGGTTTTTAAATTTGATTTTATTGTTCCTAAAGATATCAAAATAGCTTATGGAAAAGGAAAGTTAAGCTTTTATGCAGAAAATGGTGACATTGATAAAGCAGGGTATAATGCAGAGATAGTTGTTGGAGGGATCAATGAAAATGCTCCAGAAGATACCATCGGTCCAGAGATAAAATTATACATGAATGATGAATCATTCATCGATGGAGGAAATACAAATATGTCTCCAAATTTGATCGTTCAATTGGCTGATGTCAGTGGAATTAACACCTCTATAACCGCGGTAGATCACGATATTATTGCTGTTTTAGATGGAGATGCTACCAACCCAATTATTTTAAATAATTTTTATCAAACAGCATTAAATGACTTTACCAAAGGGACTGTAAATTATAAATTAAGAGAATTAGCAGTCGGCCCTCATACCATAAAAATTAAAGCGTGGGATACTTATAATAATTCTTCTGAAACAACGTTAAATTTTGAAGTGGTTAGTGATGGACTCTTACAACTTGAAAATGTATTAAACTATCCAAATCCCTTTGTCAATTATACCGAATTTTGGTTCAATCATAACAAACCCAATGAATCACTAGAAGTTCAAGTTCAAGTGTTTACTGTCTCGGGGAAATTGGTGAAAACAATTCACCAAAATGTGATTTCGACAGGAAACTTGTCCAGGAGTATTTCTTGGGATGGATTGGATGATTTTGGGAATAAAATAGGAAAAGGAGTTTATGTATATAAACTAAGAGTAACAGCAACTAATAGTAATCTTGTTGCAGAGAAGTATGAAAAATTAGTTATACTTCAATAAAAATTAGATATTTGTTAAACAAACATAAGAAGAACATCAAATGAAAAAATTATCAATTTATTTTTTACTTTGTGTATTTGTCACTTTAAAAACATCAGCACAAACAAACACCGAGGTTACAGGAGGGATTACAACAGCAACTCCCTTTTTGTTAATTGTACCTGATGCAAGAGCAGGAGCAATGGGAGACATGGGAGTGGCAACCTCAGCAGATGCTTTTTCATTGTTTCACAATCCTGCAAAAATCACCTTTAGTAACCGACAGGTAAAAACAGGAATTACCTATTCACCTTGGTTGCGTAATTTAACAGATGATATTTTCATAGGGAGTGGTTCTTATATCAACAGATTTAGTGAAAGAGCAGCTTGGGGAGCAGATTTTAAGTACTTTTCCCTTGGTCAAATAGACTTAACAGATAGTGGTGGTAATTCTAATGGAACAATCAATCCAAATGAACTTGTTTTTACAGGGTCTTATGCGTTGAAATTAAGTGAGACTTTTTCAGCAGGAGTCTCTCTAAAATATATAAGATCTAACTTGGCGTTTAATGGAACTGTAGGGAATGCTCTTCAGCCGATCAATTCTTTTGCAGTTGATATCTCTGGTTATTATCAATCACTTGAGGAAAATTATGGAGATTTTAACGGTCGTTATCGATTGGGATTTAATATCACCAATGTTGGTCCAAAAGTTTCCTATACCCCGGGTCAAGAAGATTTTATACCAACAAATTTAAAACTTGGAGGTGGTTTCGATTTTATTTTAGATGATTACAATACCGTTGCTACGACAGTTGAGTTTACAAAATTATTAGTACCAACACCACAACCAGATGGTTCTGAGCAAACGCAAGGTTGGGTAGAAGGAATGTTTAATTCCTTTACGGATGCACCAGGAGGTTTTAGTGAAGAAATGAAAGAATTTACTTATGCGCTGGGAGCAGAATATTTGTATAATAATGCATTTGCAATAAGAGGAGGGTATTTTCATGAAAGTCAAGACAAAGGAAATAGACAGTATTTTACGATAGGAGGTGGTTTTAAGACCAATGCTTTAAATATCGATTTATCCTATTTAGTGAATTCCTCAGATGTAAACAATCCATTAGAAAATTCATTGCGTTTTTCTTTATCTTTTGATTTGGGTGAAGTATATGACTACTATTAAAAGTCATTTTTTTTTAGTAAATTTATAACAACCAAAAAAAGCAGTCAACTAAGACTGCTTTTTTTGACCAACAGCGTTTTATGAGAAAAATTGAAATTGCTACTTCGGCAACCATATACAAAGATGTTTCCGAGCTTTCTTCAGAAGATAATATGTTGATGAAAAAAGCAATTGAGGCAAGGCAAACCGCCTATGCTCCCTATTCTAAATTTCATGTGGGTGCAGCTTTATTATTAGAGAATGGAGAAATTATTCAAGGAAATAACCAAGAGAGTGCGGCCTATCCTTCTGGAATGTGTGCCGAAAGAGTTGCTATTTGGAAAGCAAGTTCAACTTTTCCAAAGGTTAAAATTCTTGCCTTAGCTATTTCTGCAAGTTCAACAATTACAACAGTAGACAAACCTATTGGACCTTGTGGAGCCTGTAGGCAAACCTTATCTGAATACGAAATCAATCAGAAAACACCTTTTAAAGTGATTTTCATGGGTGAAGTCGGCGAAGTTGTCCTTACCGAATCCTTACTTTCCTTACTTCCATTTTCTTTCGATAGTTCCTACCTCTAATTTTTGTTTTCATAATTTCAAATAGGCAAAGTTACTTGCTTTTTGATCTACTATCTGGTTCGTTGAATGTCGTATTTATTCCCTCCAATTTAATATCGTTTGCACAAGAATATTGTTTTTACAATCACTCAATAATGTCTGACACTGCATGATTGGGAATAATTTTTCAAAATAGAGAGATTATAAAAAGAGTTGTTTTTTTGTTTTGAATATCGTTATATTGTATTATTGTATTCATATTAGTTGATTTCTAAGCCTTAGATTTAACTAATTTCTCAAAAAAAAGAAGATGATATCATCAAAAATAACAGGTACAGGAGCGTATATTCCTTCAGTGAAAAAAGAAAATTTAGCGTTTGCAAATGAGCATTTTTTAAATGAAGATGGCTCTTCTTTTACTTCTCAAAATGACCTAATTATTGATAAATTTAAAGCCATTACGGGTATCGAAGAGAGACGCTATGCGAAACCAGCATTGAATACTTCAGATTTGGCTTTTCTGGCAAGTCAAAAAGCCATTGAGGATGCAGGGATCAATCCAGAAGAAATAGATTATATCATTCTAGCTCATAATTTTGGGGATGTAAAATACCAAACAATTCAAAGTGACAACTTACCAAACTTAGCAACCAGAGTAAAATACAAATTGGGGATTGAAAACCCAAATTGTGTTGCCTATGATATTCTTTTTGGATGTCCTGGTTGGGTAGAAGGAGTTATTCAGGCACAAGCCTTCATAAAAGCGGGGATTGCAAAAAAATGTCTAGTGATTGGGGCAGAAACCTTGTCTAGAGTCGTAGACAAATACGACAGAGATTCCATGATTTTTAGTGATGGTGCAGGTGCTTGTATTGTTGAAGCAACCAATGGGGACGAATCTAAAATTTTAAGCCACGCAACCCAAACTTTTGCAAAAGAAGAAGCTTATTTTTTATATTTTGGATCCTCCTACAACAAAACTGAAAACAAAGACATTCGTTATATTAAAATGTTAGGGAGAAAGATTTATGAGTTTGCACTTGTGAATGTTCCTTTGGCAATGAAATCGGCATTGGATAAAAGTGGCGTTTCCATAGAGGAGGTAAAGAAAATTTTTATCCACCAAGCCAACGAAAAAATGGATGAGGCTATTGTAAAGCGTTTTTACAGATTGTATAAAAAACAAGTTCCTGAAGGAGTCATGCCCATGAGTATTCACACCCTAGGAAATAGTTCTGTAGCAACCGTACCAACGCTGTTTGACATGGTATTAAAAGGGCAGATTGAAAATCAAGAAGTAGCCAAAGGAGATATTGTTATTTTTGCTTCTGTTGGTGCAGGAATGAGTTTAAATGCCATTGTTTATAAGTACTAATCTTAAGACAAATTAGTGCAAATTATTTGTCTACGTTATTTCTTTATAAAAAATATGATTTTCAGTATTAAAATTTAATCTGAAATAGTATTTTTGCGCATGCAACAACACAACGTACTTATTTTAGATTTCGGATCGCAGTATACGCAACTTATCGCGAGAAGAGTTAGAGAATTGAACATTTACTGCGAAATTCACCCATACAACCACCCTCCTAAAAATCAATCGGAATTCAAAGCGATCATCCTATCAGGGAGTCCAAATTCTGTAAGAGGAGCCAATGTTTTACATCCAGATTTATCAGAAATTAGAGGGAAAAAGCCCTTATTAGCAGTATGCTATGGAGCGCAATATTTAGCCCATTTTTCGGGAGGAAAAGTCTCTTCATCTAATACCAGAGAGTATGGTAGAGCCAACTTGTCTTATGTAAAAAATGATGAAATATTCTTTGATAACATATCTCAAGGAAGTCAAGTATGGATGAGTCATTCCGACACGATCAAAGAATTACCAACGGATGCTGAGTTATTGGCAAGCACAAGTGAAGTTGAAAATGCCGCCTATAAAATTAAAGGAGAAGAAACGTTTGCGATTCAATTCCACCCAGAAGTGTATCATTCTAAAGATGGAAAACAGTTATTGGAAAACTTTTTAGTTAAAATCGCTGGTGTTGCCCAAACATGGACACCTGCTTCTTTTGTAGAGAGTACTGTGGCTCAAATCAAAGATAAAGTTGGAAATGATAAGGTAGTTCTGGGACTTTCTGGAGGAGTAGATTCAACAGTAGCTGCTGTTTTATTACACAAAGCGATTGGTAAAAACTTATATTGTATTTTCGTGAATAACGGATTATTACGAAAGGACGAGTTTAAAAGCGTCCTTGCTCAGTACGAAGGAATGGGATTAAATGTGAAAGGAGTGGATGCTTCTGAACGTTTTTTATCGGCTTTGGCGGGTGTTACAGATCCAGAAAAGAAAAGAAAAGCGATTGGAAACTCCTTTATAGAGGTTTTTGACGATGAGGCTCATAAAATTAAAGACGTAACTTGGTTGGCTCAGGGGACAATTTATCCAGATGTAATTGAATCTGTTTCTGTAAACGGTGGACCCTCTGCAACTATAAAAAGTCATCACAATGTTGGAGGATTGCCTGACTATATGAAATTGAAAATTGTAGAGCCTTTACGGATGATTTTCAAAGATGAAGTAAGGAGAGTTGGTGCTTCTTTGGGAATTGATCCTGAATTGTTAGGACGTCATCCCTTTCCAGGACCTGGTTTGGGAATTCGTATTTTAGGAGATATTACTGCTGAAAAAGTTCGTATTTTACAGGATGTAGATGCTATTTTTATCAATGGATTAAAAGAAGATGGTTTATATGATAAAGTTTGGCAAGCAGGAGCAATGCTTCTTCCTGTAAATTCTGTAGGTGTCATGGGAGATGAACGCACCTATGAGAAAGTAGTAGCATTGAGAGCGGTTGAGAGTACAGACGGAATGACTGCAGATTGGGTTAATTTACCTTATGAATTTTTGCAAAAAACATCCAATAAAATCATCAATCAAGTAAAAGGAGTCAATAGGGTTGTGTATGATATTAGTTCTAAACCACCTGCAACAATAGAATGGGAATAAAAAAAATGAAACAAATAAACTTTTTTGTTTTTCTGTGTTTTTTCACTTTTGCTGTCTCTTATGGCCAACAAAAGGAGTATGTTCAGTATACAGTAAAAAAAGGAGAAACAATGAGGGTTATTGCCAAGAAATTGGAGATGAAAACGAGAGATTTACTTCGTTTAAACCCAGACATTGGTAGAAAGCCACGTCCAAATACTGTGATTATTATTCCTAATAAAAACATAAATTTAATAGAGAATTTTACTCAAAAAGAAGCCATAGAAAATACTCCGTCAAAGGAAGAAATTTTACAAAATAAAAAGGAAGAACTCGAAAAAAAATTTGTTGTTTATGAGGTAAAAAAAGGAGATGCGTTTTATAGCCTAACTCGCTTTTATAATGTTTCTCAAGAAGCATTAATACTTCTCAATCCAGAATTATCAGAAGGATTAAAAGTTGGTCAACTGATAAAAATTAAACCACGGCAAGAGGGAGAAGCTATCGATCCTTCTATTTACCAAGATTCTATAGCGGAAAATGTCTCTTTAAAAGTAGCGTTGTTGCTACCCTTTAAAACAAATGAAAATGACACGATTCCCTCTAATGAGCTTTTTACAAAAAGCAGACTGGCAACCATTGTAACTGATGTATACCTAGGAGCAGAAATAGCTATCGATTCTCTAAAACAACAAGGAATATCAATTGCATTGAATGTTTTTGATACTGAGAGAAATAGTACCAAAATAGACAGTATTTTACTTGTGAATGACTTGAATAAAAATGATGTAATCATCGGTCCCTTGTATTCAGAGGAAGCAGAGGTTGTCGCTAGTCAATTAGAAATACCAGTTGTTTTTCCCTTTTATTCTAAAAATCAATTCAAATTTTCTTCAGACAATTTGATCACAACTTCTCCCGAAATCACTACTTTTCGAGAAGAGTTGATAGGTTATCTTAAAGACAGTATTACCAATCAAAATATTATTTTAGTAAGTGATGGAGAAGCTGCCTCAGATTTTTCTTCAATGCACATAAAACAATCTTTAGAAACCCATGATTCTCTTACCTCTGTTCACATTGTCAAACCTAAAGACGGTTATATTGCAAGAGAGCGTTTTACAGATGTTTTTAAACCAGACATTTCTAATTGGGTAGTCATAGCTTCAGATGATAATGTTATTGTTGCAGATGCAATCAACAGTGCAAATAGTTTGTCCGACTCATTAAGTATGCGTGTTTTTTCTTATAACAAAGGGGTTGCTTACGACAAAATTGACAATTTTAAATTAGCGAAACTAAATTATACCTATGTGAGTGATGAATTTGCAGATGAAGCTTCTTTTTCAACACAATTATTCAATAGTCAATATTTGAAAAAAAATAATGCCTTGCCCTCTTTTTATGCGACAAAAGCATTTGATATTACCTATGATATTTTGATGAGATTGGCCTCTGGAAATAATTTAAAGTCCACTTTTCAAATGGGAGCAACTTATAGGGTTGAGACCAAATTTGATTACTCAAATAAGCCCACGGGTATTTCAGAAAATAAAGGGGTCTTTATAGTCAGGTATAATAAGGATCTTAGTCTCACGAGATTGAAATGATTGCAATAATAAGTCACAAAAAAATCCGCTCATTAGCGGATTTTTTTTGTGATTGAATTTGAAAAAAATTATATTTTTTTCATTTGTTTTTTCATCATTTGCATTTGTTCTTTTAACATTCCGTTTGTGTCTAATTTTTTAGCTTCCGCCATTAAATTTGTAGCCTCACGTTTCCGTCTTTTCGTCATTGCAATTCCTGCTAATTGTAGCTTTGCCATAGCCAAATCATGCTTCATTGACAGGCCTAATTTCACGGCTTTTCGTAAAAACTTTTCGGCTTGCGTAATGTTTGTTTGACTTAGCATAATTCCATGTAAATAATTATAATATCCCTGTTGTTTTACTATTAAAGCACTTTCAGGGTTTTTAATATATCCCAACCATTTTTTTGTCCCTTCAAAATCTTGTTTACGCAACTGTAGAAAAGCCATGATGATAAACTCATTTTTAAAGTATAACAAAATAAAAATTCCTGCTAGAAATAGAATGGAAATTCCATTCATTATATTTGCTTGACTGAATTGTTGTACTGACCAAACCGCTATGATTGCTGCTAAAACTAATTTTATATTTTTATGAAACATGATGTTACTTTGTGTTAAAGGATCCAATGCAAAAATACATTTTCTTGTGAAACTATTTGATTACTTCTTGTAATATTTCTTGTATTTAAATCCGGCAAATACAAAAAGGATTCCGATAAAACCAATGTAAATAAATGCCTCTCTTGGAGTTACCTGTTGATCTCCACTCGCGTATGAATGCAATCCAGACAGGTAAAAATTAACCCCAAAATAGGTCATCATTATCGATAAATAAACCAATGCCGATGCAAAATTAAAAGCCAATCTCCCTCTTAATCCTGGGATCAATCGCATGTGCAATACAAAAGCATATAGCATGATGGAAATTAAAGCCCACGTTTCTTTAGGGTCCCAACCCCAATAACGACCCCAGCTTTCATTGGCCCACATACCTCCTAAAAAATTACCGATGGTCAACATCACCAAACCAACGGTCATGGACATTTCGTTAATAACTGTCAACTCTTTGATGTTGATATCCATTTTCTTCTTGTTCTTTTTTGTAGTAAAAACAATCAAAAACAGTGCAAATATTCCCAAAATCATCGAGAGTGATAAAGGTCCGTAACTAGCAACAATGATAGAAACATGCACCAGTAACCACCAGGAGTTTAAAACAGGCATCAGATTTGCAATTTCTGGGTCTAACCAGTTTTGATGCGCAAAAGCCAATGTGATCGCCGTTAAAAAAGTAGCAGCCGTTAATGTTAAAGAGGATTTTTTACCAATGGTTAATCCAAAGAGCATAATTGCCCAAGCCACATAAATGATCGATTCATATGCATTACTCCATGGGGCATTTCCACTGATGTACCATCGAGAAATTAGGCCTAGGGTGTGCAAGGCAAAAAGAATCCCTACTATGCCAACCAAAGTTTTAACAAGTATGTGTATCCATTTTTTAGTGTAAAAAATTTGAGTAATCACAAATACAATTAAAAGTAAACTCAGATACCCATAATATTTAGATAAAGATAAAAAAGGTTGGAATTTATTGTATAAAATTTCTAGTTCTATTGTTTTTTCAGAAGGATATACAGCGGCTCCGTATTTTTTTTGGAAGGTTTTGATGCCCTTTAATATTTTAGTTGCTTTTTCGTATTGAGTTGTCTTTTTTGCTTCTTGTAAAAACTGGATGTAGACAGGTAATGATTGGCGAACAAAAACAGAATCTGTTGCTGTAAAGTTCGCTCTTGAGGTTTCAGGTTGTGATACCCATTTGTTGTTTTCATCTCCTGGAATTGGAAATATTTTTAAAATACCCCCTCCAATAGCACTGTATAATAATCCAACTCTTCTGTCTATATTGATCAGATCTTTTTGAAATTTATTTTTTACATTTTCTTTTTGAGCTTCTGAAACTTGCTCTCTAATTTTATAAATTCCAGCCGGAGTTATAAAATCAGATAACCGGGCATATTTTGTTTTTTTGCTAAGTCCCAAAGTTTCTCTTATCTGAGTATTTCCTCTTTCTAAATAAATAAACGGGACTTCAAACCACAGACGAGGATTTTCGATGATAGACAACAACACCTGACTCGGTTTCATACCGTTAAAGTTGTTTGTTTGGCTTACTTTTCTAACCAGCTCAGATGCAAAAGTATGCGCAGGTTTTAGGCGTCCTCCAGCATCTTGAATAATTAGTTGATTAAACGCTTCAGCATGTTCTTCGTCCACTAAATTTGCTTTTAAAATAGAGTCAATTTGCTGATTTGAAATTTGTATTTGTTGATGATTTGTGTGTTGAGTGAACGTACTATGAATACAAAATAAAAGAGTGATGACTGCAATTGTCGCTTTTTTCTTACGCATTTTTTTCAATGATCTTTTTAAATCGTCAAAGCGTGTGTTTTTAGCAAAAAAGATACAAATCATCCCAATGTATAACATTGAATATCCTAAGTAAGTAATAAATGTTCCCCAAAAATCATGGTTGACAGAAAGTCTCGTCTGCTCTACTTCTCCAGAGAGATCATAACTTGCTTGAAAGAATTTATATCCTTTATAGTCCAGAATATTGTTCATAAAAATACGATAGTCAAAAGTTTCGTCTGGAGCAAGCACTGTAACTTCACTTGCATAGGAAGCGGCACTTTCTGAACCCGGATATTTTTCTAATTGAAAATCGTTGAGTTTTATTTCAAAGGGTGTTTTTAATTCTTTCGCTCCATACAACATTCTAAAGTTTAAATTTCCTACTGAGATTTCTTTGGCTCCCTGCGTATTGTATTGTCCTCCTGTTAATTCCACTCTTTTTGTGTCGTTATCGGTGGTGATGTCAAAAACAACAACATCCAATTTTTTTGCGTCTTTGGGGCCGCTGACCATCTTAAGAATTCCTTTTTCTGAGGGTCTTGGAATGACAAATTGCAGCCCTGCAATGTTGTGTAAGGTTAGATATTGAAAATATTGTGCAGAATCTTTTGCAACGATCCCTTTCTTTTGATCAGCCATTCTAAACCAATCTCCACCCTCTTTCGTGATCATTTTTAGACTCTCACCCTCCTTAAAAAAATTAATTGTGGCGTTATTGTTTGGTGCGTTAAAACCAACTAAAATTCCGTGAATATTTTGTAGAGTTCCTTTTTTGAGATAATGTTCGTGTCTCGATCCTTCAGAGGACTCTACAAAGAAAAGATACTCCTCTCCCTGTTCATCTTCGATGAGTTTTTTTTCTGCCCATGGGATGTAATCAACTAATTTAAAAGTTACTTTTTGTTGATTGTTTGCTGTCTTTCCAAAATAAGTATCAAATTCAAAATCATTTTCACCCCATGCGGATAGCAACATTTTCTTGTGAATTTTTGGAGCTTGGTCTTTATTATCGTCAATTACAACATTCAAATATGTAGTTTCAGACAAGAAAGAATTGGTTGTTTCTCCTTCGTTTATAGGCATCACACCTTCATAACCAATGTATCTCGTAATTCCTGCACCAATTAAAATAAATAGCCAAGCCACATGAAATAACAATACAGGCCATTTTTCTTTTCTTAACAAACGATATCTGAAAATATTTCCAAAGAAATTAATGATGAAAAAAAACATGATTAATTCAAACCACCATGCATTGTAGATCAATGCTTTAGAAGTTTGTGTTCCAAAATCATTTTCTATGAAGGTAGCCACCCCCATCGCTGTTGCAAAAAGTACAAATAAAACTGCCATTAGGCGAGTAGAGTATAGGATTGCGATAATATTTTTCATCTGATTTTGGTAAAATTATAGACAGTGCAAATTTAAGGATAAAAGCTAGAATACCTCCAAGAGTAGGCTTGTTTTTTATTGTTAAGATTTGTTAAAAATAAACACCCTCTCCAACAATGAGGAAGAATGATATCGACCACGATAGGATCTTTAAAAAGGAAAAAATAGTGGGAACTTTCTTAGGGGAATTCTTTTAAAAAGTCTTTTTGAGAACCCAGAGCTTATGCTGTGATACTATCTATTAAAATAGTAAGTAAGTCGATTGCAGCTTTGGAAATTTTAGTTCCAGGTCCATAGATACCTACAGCTCCAGCATCAAATAAAAACGAATAATCTTGAGCGGGTATGACTCCTCCTACAATCACCATAATATCTTCACGCCCATATTTTTTTAACGCCTCAATTACTTGAGGAACCAATGTTTTATGTCCTGCAGCTAATGAGGAGATTCCCAAAATATGAACATCATTTTCTATGGCTTGTTTTGCAGCTTCCTGAGGGGTTTGAAATAAGGGGCCAATATCTACATCAAATCCTAAGTCTGCATAACCAGTGGCTACCACTTTTGCACCTCTGTCATGGCCGTCCTGGCCTAATTTCGCGATCATAATTCGTGGACGTCTCCCTTCTAAAATAGCGAACTTATCGGCTATCTTTTTTGCTTTTGTAAAAAGTTTATCGTCTTTTATTTCTTTACTATACACGCCAGAAATGGTTTTATGAACTGCTTTGTGTCTTCCAAAGATAACTTCTAAAGCATTAGAAATTTCGCCTAGAGTAGCCCTTTTTCTCGCCGCTTTGATCGCTAAATCTAACAAGTTCTCTTTCCCAGATTTTGCAGCTTCAGTCAAAGCTACTAAACATTTTTGTACTTCTGAGTAGTTTCTGCTTTCTTTTAGCTTGTTGAGTCGTTCAATTTGAGAATTACGAACCGCTTCATTATCTACTTCAAGAATATGCAAAGGGTCTTCTTCTTTTAATAGGTATTTGTTTACCCCAACAATAACCTCTTGTCCACTATCAATTTTTGCTTGTTTGATTGCAGCCGCTTCTTCAATTCTCATTTTTGGAATTCCTTTTTCAATTGCTTTGGTCATTCCACCCAAATCCTCAATTTCAGTCATTAATTTCCATGCTTTGGAAGCGATTTCCTCTGTTAATTTTTCGAGATGATAGCTTCCTGCCCAGGGATCTACTGTTTTGGTGATATAGGTTTCTTGTTGTAAATAGAGTTGGGTGTTTCTTGCAATTCTTGCAGAAAAGTCTGTCGGCAAAGCAATCGCTTCATCGAGTGCATTGCTGTGTAAGCTCTGTGTGCCTCCAAAAGCAGCTGCCATTGATTCAATGGTAGTCCTAGCGACATTGTTAAAAGGATCTTGAGCAGTTAAAGACCACCCGCTCGTTTGGCAATGTGTTCTTAATGCCAACGATTTTGGATTTTTTGGATTGAATTGTTTGACAAGTTTTGCCCACAACATTCTAGCTGCACGCATTTTGGCTATTTCTGTAAAGTGATCCATTCCTATTGCCCAGAAAAAAGATAATCTTGGAGCAAATAAATCGATATCCATTCCTGTTTCTATTCCTTTTCTGAGGTATTCTAATCCATCGGCAAGCGTATATGCCAATTCAATTTCGGCAGTTGCTCCTGCTTCTTGCATGTGATAACCTGAAATAGAAATAGAATTGTATTTTGGCATGTGAGCACTTGTATATTTAAAAATATCCGCAATAATTTTCATGGATGGAGAAGGAGGGTAGATGTAGGTATTTCTTACCATGAATTCTTTTAGGATATCGTTTTGTATGGTTCCTGAGAGTTGTTCTGGAGAAACTCCTTGCTCCTCTGCTGCCACAATATAAAATGCTAAAATGGGTAAAACAGCACCATTCATCGTCATAGAAACCGACATTTTATCTAATGGGATTTGGTCAAATAACACCTTCATGTCTTCAACAGAATCGATCGCAACCCCAGCTTTACCAACATCTCCTTGAACTCGTTTATGATCTGAATCGTATCCTCTATGCGTCGCTAAATCAAATGCAACAGAGAGCCCTTTTTGACCTGCCTGTAAATTACGTCTGTAAAAAGCATTGCTTTCCTCTGCAGTCGAGAATCCCGCATATTGTCTAATGGTCCAAGGTCTTCTGACATACATTGTAGCATATGGTCCTCGAAGGTTTGGAGCAACTCCAGCGATAAACCCCTCATGATCAAATGAATTTTTAGCCCTTGTTGATTCGCTCTTAAGTGTTATATGTTGTACCTTTTTTCTACTCATTTTTAGAAGTAATCTCTTCTTTTTCAGAAAGTAGTCGTTCTTTTTCAAGAGATTCTGAAATTCGTTTTCTTGTCAATGGACTAATCAATGTTTTTATAGGTCGTTTTTTTACAAAAGGGTACAATACTATATTTTGTTGCATCCTGTCGTTGCTGTTTTGTTGAAAATTTGTTCCTAATAGTCGTGCCTCTTTTTCCTCTTTGGAGGCGCTGCTCTTAATTTTTTTCTGGATCGTACCTATTTTTAATTGTTTTAAAAAACCGCCACTTTTTTCTATTTCTTTAAAAAGAACCAATGCTTTTTCCGCCAATTGATGCGTGATGGATTCTATATAATACGATCCATCTGCCATGTTTTGAGCCGTGCTTAAAGAGCTTTCTTGTTGTAAAATAAGAAGTTGGTTTCTGGCGATACGTTCACCAAATTCATTTGATTTTTGATAAATTGTGTCATAGGAAATGTTAGAAACGGTATTTGCACCTCCTAAAATTGCACTCATGCATTCAGAAGTAGTTCTCAATAGATTCACATTGTAATCGTAAAGTGTTTTGTTTCTATGACTGGGTTGTACAAATAAGTGAGCGCTAATATTAGAAATATTATACTCTTCCAATAGTCTTGACCATAGGATCCTAAAGGCTCTTAATTTTGCAATTTCGAAAAAGTAATTGCTTCCAACAGAAAAAATAAAGTGGATTTTTTTAGCAGCGATCCCTCCAAATTGATTTAAATATTCATTTGCATGGGCAAGTGAGTAAGCAAGTTGTTGGGTAATGGTTGCACCGGTATTTTGATACAGATCCGCTGCAACAGCAATACAATTGTTCGATTTTTTTTGAATTGTATCGAGGGTGTCAAAATCTTCTTTTAGGGATACAAACCAATTTCCACTTTCTGCTAAATTTCCAATAATGTCCGTCTGAAAATAGGTTTTTTCGGAATTGATGTAACTTGCTATTTCAGTCTGAAATTTAGCATCTAAAAAAGAAAAATGAAAGTGTAAGACAATAGATTTTGTGTCAATATCAAGTAATAATTTTCTGTAATCAAAAATAGAATTGGCCTTAAATAAAATAGAATTGGCGCCTCTTTCTAAAGCATCAATAGCCAAAGAATTCGCTATGTTTTCTTGATCAACAAAAATTGTTTGACAAATATTAAAGCCTTCTTTAAATTGTATTGGATCGTAATTTTTTCGATCCTCTGAAGTGTAAAAGGGTTTTATTACAATACCTTCATTTGTTTTCCAAAGAAGGGATTCATTATAATCCTCACCATTTAAGTCTACTTGAATTTTTTGTTTCCAAGCAGTTGGTGTTGTTTTATCAAATTCGTCAAATAGGAAGTTACTCACTTAGGGTTTTGGGGTATTAAATTCTATTAAATAGAGATCTTCATTGTCTTTCTTCATCAAATACTTCTCTCTTGCAAACTGTTCTAATTGAAGAGAATCTTGAAGCTTTTTTATGGTCGATTTGTCTTCAGCAATCTTCTTTTTATAAAAAGAGATTGTTCGCTCTAAATCTTCAATTTCACTATTGAATTTCTGGTGAATCAAATAAGAATTTTCATCAAAAAAAAGCATCCAGATCAAAAAAGGAATGAAGATTAAAACATACATATTTGTAACAATCTTTACTACTTTATTATTTTTAAAACCTTTAAAAGTCATGACTTCTATAAACGTTCGTTAATTACTGTTCTTACAATATCTATTGCAACAGAATTGTGCCTATCATTAGGAATGATGATATCTGCAAAATTTTTAGTTGGCTCTATGAACTGACGGTGCATTGGTTTTAAGGTGTCTTGGTAGCGATTTAAAACCTCTTCTACATTTCTCCCTCTTTCAGTGATGTCTCTTCGAACTCTTCGTATCAAGCGCTCATCGGTATCTGCGTGTACAAATATTTTTATATCGAATAGATTTCTTAGTTCTTCATTGTTGAAAATTAAAATTCCTTCTACAATAATTACCTTTCTGGGATGTGTTGTAATCGTATCTTTGGTTCTATTGTGGGTAATAAATGAATATACTGGCTGTGCTATTATTTCATTTGATTTTAATTTTTTAAGATGCTGTACGATCAAATCAAAATCGATCGCCCTTGGATGGTCAAAATTTATTTTTGATCTTTCTTCTATAGACAAGTTATCTGTTGCTTTGTAGTATGAATCTTGAGAGATAACACAAACTTCGTCTTCTGGTAAATGTTTGACTATTTGATTTACCACCGTTGTTTTTCCGCTTCCTGTTCCTCCAGTTATTCCTATAATGAGCATATATTATTTGTAATTTGAGCTCTAAAATAATAAAGATTTTACAATATTATAGTTTTTTTTAATCTTTGATACTTTCCTAATGTGATTTTTAAACTGAAATCAAATTCATCTCATCTTTGATGAACTGATTAGGAGATTCTATTCGTTAGGAGATTTAGTTGAAATTTGGAGTTCATTTTATTTTCTTCACGATAAGCTTGAAGGAAGGACCTATTTTGTTTCGCTTTTTTAGCAGTAATTTAAATTACCTATTGAAGGGCTTCTTTATAGGTTTTCAAACATCTTTCTCTTGCAAATTTGTGTTCTACAATTGGAGACGGATATGTTACTTCTTGAAACTCTGGTACCCATTTTTTGATATAATGTAAGTCTTTGTCAAATTTTTGAATTTGAGTAGTTGGGTTGAATATTCTGAAATAAGGAGCTGCATCCACACCACATCCTGCAACCCATTGCCAGTTTCCAATATTGCTAGATTGTTCGTAATCGTGTAATTTTTCTGCAAAATAGGCTTCTCCCCATCTCCAATCAATAAGTAAATGTTTACAAAGAAAGCTTCCTACTAGCATTCTTACTCTATTGTGCATGAATCCTGTTGTATTGAGTTCTCTCATTCCCGCATCCACGAGAGGATATCCGGTTTCTCCTTTGCACCAAGCGTCAAAATCGTTCTCATTATTTTTCCAAAGAATCCGATCGTATTTTGGCTTAAAACTTTTTTTAATGGTTTGTGGGAAATGCCATAATATTTGCATGAAAAATTCCCGCCATATTAACTCTTTTAAAAATGTAATATTGTTGCTCTTAGAGGCTTTATCTACCATTTTACGAACACTAACGGTTCCAAATCGTAAGTGAGTCCCTAATTTTGAAGTGCTATTTTTTGCTGGATAGTTTCTGGTTGCCTCGTAGGTATCAATTAACTCAGAGGTAGCTGTGTAGGAAGCTACTTTAATAGAAGATTTTTTAAAGCCAATTTCTTCCAAAGTTGGGAATTGATCTGTATTTTCTTCTGTACACATTGTTAGGTGATCCTCAGAAGGGAAAAAATGAATTCCTTGGTATTCAAAAGATTCTAGCCATTTTTTTGAATAGGGAGTATACACTTTGTAGGGGGTGCCATCTTTTTTTGTAATTTCATTTCGTTCAAAAATTACTTGATCTTTGAAGGTTTTGAAGTTGATATTTTTGGATCTTAACAATTCTTTAATTTCTAAATCTCTCTGAATTGCATAAGGCTCGTAGTCGTGATTACAAAAAACGGTCTCAATTTGGTGCTTTTCTGCTAAAGAGTTAAAAATTTCTTTTGGTTTTCCAACACAAACAGTTAGTGAACTTCCAATTTTTTTGAGTTGATGATGGATGTTTTCTAATTCCTGATGAATAAATGAAACTCGAGCATCGTCTTTTGGAAGTTTACTGAGAATTTCTTGATCAAAAATAAAAATAGGGAGTACTTTTTGACCAGCAATTAAGGCTTCAAACAATCCACAATTATCGTTTAATCTCAAGTCTCTTCTAAACCAAAATATGTTCATTTTTTCACTCATTATTTATAGGTTCCAAAAAGTGCGATTAATTTTTTCTGTCTGTAGGCAAAAATTTCTTCTAATTTTGGTTTGACCAATATAGGATGTACAATTTGGCCTAAAATTCCCATGGGTACTTTATAGTCAATAATATCTTCCATTTCTACGCCACCATCAATTTCTTTAATAAAATGCTTGTGATGCCAGAGGGCATAAGGCCCAAATCGTTGCTCATCTACAAAATATTCTCCTTCTTTAACATGGGTGATTTCGGTAACCCACTTTGTTTTAATACCCAGAATTGGGGTCACGATGTATTGAATTATTTGTCCTGCAAACATGGGTTTCTCTGCTCCAGAAAGAATGTTAAAACTCATATAGTCTGGAGTAATTGTTTTTAAATTTTTTGGACTCGATAAAAATTCCCAAGCTTTTTCCAATGAAATTGGTAATTTTTGTTTTTTATGAAGTGTATAGATTTTCATTTTAATTGTGAATGAGTATGTAAAGGTTTAGTGATGTTGCTATACAAAGCCATAACATATAAGGTAAAAGTAAATATTTATAATGAGTAATTTTGGAGCTAAGACTAAAGAAGTAGTAACAGATAAGTGATGTCAATAGTATCAGTGTTATCAGACCAAAAAAAAGCAAGTGTTGATTAAAAAAAATATAATTCCAACCGACGTTTAAAACAAAATGGATACCAAAAATAGAGATCAATTTTGAGTTATTATTTAGTGCGAAAAGTTTTCCTAGATATATCGAGAAACAAATCATGATGCTAGTCCATGCTACCCCAAAAACCCAACCCTCTGGTGTCCAAGGAGCTTGGTTTAAGTTGACATACCACGAGGTCGTAGGTCCATTATTCATTAGCCAACTGCCCAGTGCCAATCCACCAAAATTGATCATTAAAAATAAAACAGTGAGTTTCAGTTGTTTCATTGGATCAAGATTTTGATTCCAAAAGATCAATTTTTTTAAGAACCATATCTGCCTCTTGATATTTATGATCACTTTGACTTCTATTAATCGATTGCAATTTGAATGCTTCTTCCATTAATTTTTTATACAATTCTTGTAATTTTTCTACTTCACTTTTCTTTTTAAATAAACCAAACATTCTTTTATAAATTTAAGTGTTTTGTAATTTTTGAACTCATTGGTTTTGTAAT
>ERZ1046568.347-NODE-347-length-39357-cov-923.421887_pt1 | contig 39357 bp, 49 predicted proteins | sample MGYA00383092_ERZ1046568 | MGnify/ENA primary metagenome ERZ1046568 (study PRJEB29581, sample SAMEA5548362) | metagenome | biome: marine; feature: coastal; material: water | depth 1 m | study: Short-term variability in the microbial, nano- and picoplankton... | reverse complement strand
ATTCGCCATCAATTGTATCCTCCTGTGGATAGTTATCTTCAATAATAAAACCGTAAACCTCTACAGCTTTAACCATGATGTCATAAGGGACTGGCATCCCTGCCACTGAATAAAATTCCAGTATTTCTTCCATTAACTTCTCCTTAAGTTTGACTTTAAGTTTAACCCGCCAGTCTAATATGGTGGGTATTAATTGACTAAGTGGATAGTAACCCCCGAAAGATATGAGCGATTACATCCGCAGTCCATCCGTTGCCTAGCATCTTGTACCTTTGGGTGTTTGACACTCCCTCTGTGTACCCATCAGGCACAGTCTGTAGGCGTTCACATTCTAAGGGCGTTAGCTTACGCCACTTTCCAATACACTCTTGGATAGGTTGCCTCGAACCTTTTTCTAAGCCTTCTGTAACTAAGTTATCTTTAAGAACGGTAGTTAGAGTATTAGTTTTATCATCGCTTCTTACTTCAAGCATTTGTGTAGTCAGCCCTGATGTTTTCATTTTGCCATCCATACGTTTACCCTCAACTAGATACCTTCCTCTCGATGCTCCACAAGCAACTTTAGGTTCTCTGTTTCCTCCAGTACATGCGTTCAATGTTGGAGCTTTACCGTCAGGGTGATAAACACGTTTGATACAATCATGCCCATTGAGTTTTGCATGCCCTACAAGTATCAACCCGTTTTCAGTAGGCTTACCATCAGTATCACAGGCTATGTAATCTCCTTGTCTCCCATTCTTTACATACTCCATAGCTGACAGGTTGCTGGCTTTAAGTTTTGTAGCATCTACTAAACACCCAGCATCTTTGTTTCTAGTTGTAAATTTATCGCTCATAATAGTGTAATTGTCTGGGTCGTATTCTAAGATGTCTCTTAACAACAGCCCTTTGTCTTCAGGCTGTCCTTCAAATGGGATGTTAGTCCAATACAGACGATACCTATTTTGTGCTGACACAAGTCTTGAGTTGATTGCTACTGGCTCAACACCAAGCATCTCTGTTATCACATCTTGTGACTCTTGTTTCATCCTTACGTTTTCTAATAAGAAATACTTAGGCTTACACTCCTTAACCAGTCGAGCATACTCAAAGAACAGCTTAGACCTGGGGTCATCAAAGTTAAGTCTCTGCCCTGCAAAGCTGAACCCCTGACAAGGTGAGCCACCAATGATTAAATCAATCTTGTGTCCATCAAATGTCTCTGGGTACATCACATCCTGTACATCACCTACATGGATAATGTCTGGGTAATTCTTCTTTGCTATCTGCATTGCGTACTTATCAATCTCAGATGAAAAATACTTGTCAACATGGATACCTGCTTTCTCTAATGCGATACGACCACAAGCCATACCATCGAATAAACTTAATACATTCATACATATTTCCTCTTTATGTTCTAGTGTGGTGGGTAATTATTGTCTTAGTGGATAGTATTAGTTAAAGAAAAACTCTGAGTCTTCAACCAATGCTATGTCTAAGCTACCCTTCTCTGGTACTGCGGGTATCAAGTGGTGCTTGTCTTTAGGTAATACATCTAACAAGTCAGCCCTGAAATCCTCTAGCACATCTGTCTGTGAATACATTTCTACAAAGGCTTTGCGTAAGCACCACCATAAGGTCTCTGCATCTGCTGCGTGTGTACCATAGCTATCATGTACCATAGCATAACTATGTATTTCACACTGCTTTGCCACATCAATAGTCAACATCATGTGTGCTGCATCAATGCTGTGTACAAAGTTTGGGCTGATGCCATTGCTCTGCCTGTGCTTATTAATCTTACCTGTCTCCTTGTACAGCATAGGTCTGAAGGTTGTGCCTAACAGCTTTGTTTCGATGCGGTAAGGCTTAGTCTCCTTGTATGCCTGGAGTACAGGAAAGCCTACAGGTGTGTCCCATCTGATAGGTAAGCCCTCTGATGAGGCTATCCTAGATGCCTTTTGTAGCCACGCCATAGCATCTGTAGCTGCGTGAACTACCTCACCAATAGATAACCAGATAATCCTAGCTAGAAACGTACAGGCTTTGAACGGGTCTTCACCAAAGGGGTGCATGTTGCCCTTCTCTTTCTCATCTACTATGTAATCCATAACAAAATCAGTGAAGGAATACTGCTTACCCCCATAAGGAAGCACCATACAAGGGCGTTTTGTACACCCACGCTTCACTTTAAACTGTATCCATAGCTTTGCTAACTCATCATCCATCTCGTGTAGACGTTGAGTCACCCTGTCAGCTACCTTTTGGTAGATGTCTTGAGGCTCATCGTTAGGAACTAGGTTAACTTCCTGCCCTGTTGTAGTTGACCTGAGCATGGCAGCAAAGTGTTGCAGTCCATTACATGAACCATCAGCACAGACTGGTAGGTGAGACACAAAACCATCACCATCTTCACACCAGCCACGCCATTCAAAGCAAAACGCGAGGAACTGAAAGGGACTTGAGGCTTCCTTAGCCCACCAAAGGTCAGCTAAAGGGTCAATTGCGGTATTTACAATTCGCTCTTGATTTTTTTGCACCCAATCTATTCGGTCTTGTAGCCCTACCTTGTCAAAACCAAAGCAATTTGCACCATGAATGGCTAAATGACACGCCCCTTCCTCGTTAATTTCCTTTCCTTCAGCAAATGTCAACAGTCCTTTGGCGAAATCGGGGCCTTGTGGGTTGAGATAGTTAGGCACAGCATAGATTCTGCCTCTAAAGTCTAGCTGATACACCATATATAGTGCTTCTTCCTCACTAAATCTGTCGGCAACCTCGATGGTCTTTCTCAACAGCAGTCTTTTTGAGTCAAGCCTGTTGTTTTCTGTGTGGATTATCACCGCTTGCCTCTTCCATGCAGTTCTCGCCTCTTTATTTGTAGCAATGTCAAGAGGTTTTGCAGGAATTGGAAAGTTTTCTGAGGGTGGAAGGCTAGGAATGTGGATTCCTGTAGCCCATATCTGTTTCAAGGTGTCAAGTACCCCTGTATGTACCTTAAAAGCAGTGTTTTGCATGGCATTTACAGCACCATATACATGAGGCATGTCAAAATGCTTCAACTCCGCGAGGTAATTATGGTTTGTAGTCTTGACAAGAGACAGTTCTCTGATGTGATGCGTGTGGTAGCCACCAGAATAAGGTGATGTCCAGTCTTTTGGGGGTGCAACACAAGGATAAAACTCTGGTTTGAGTACCTCTTTGAAGGCATTCAAGTCCTGAATAGCTTTCATGGTAAGCTGCGAGGGCAACAAAAGCCTTCTCTTCTTGCCATCCTTGTTCATAATCTTATGCTCTAGTAACCCTGTGTGCTGTATCGTCAGGTCAATCAAAGCATTCCCTACCAGCAGTCGCTCTCGCTGTGTCCATACACGCCACTCGATGTTTTGCTTACGCCCAGTCTCAAAGATTTTCTTACGCTTATATGTGTATGACTGTGAACGCCCATCGAGGTCACGCATAACAACCTTAAACAAACCTGGATTGTTTTCCTCATAGCACCTGATGCGTATCTCATCTTCAAGTGCCATCCCCAGGGCAATCGAGGCTGAACTATAGGCTCTTTGTCTGGTGATTTGATTCAACACGACACGCAAAGTGATAACTGCGGTGACTGCTGGCTCAAGCGCATCAATGAAGACTGCGGATGTAGCTGCCCTTCCTGCTTTCCCTCTCAAAGAATCCTCTAAAAACTCTGTAATAGATTCTTCTAGTTTCTCTACTGTTGCTCTTAATAAATATTGTCCGTAGTCCGTATTAGCTTCCTGCCCACGCTCTACTTTTTTAGCTATGTTTTTATGATATCGTGACAATCCGTGTTCACGCATCTCCCTTTCCAGTTCGACCTGTCTATCAGTGGTTTTGTACGTCATTTATACACCTTTTTTCTTGTGACATGCACTCAGCTAATGTATGCCTAAGTGGATGGCGGGCATTTACTAGCCCAAGTTATATTTAAAAGGTGCTATGCCAGTGAGGATACTTGAAGAGATAAGAATTAAAATCTATTCTTCTAACAACAACTTCAAGTATATCAATGACATAGCAATTAATTACTGTCTCAGCGACACACTTATGCCACAGCTTGCGCCACAGTAGGTTCTAACACTTTTACCGCCTCTTCTAAATTGGTAGGACACAGGTGAGAATAACGCATAGTCATCTGTATAGTCTTATGTCCTAACCATTCCTGCACCACCAGGATTGGAACGCCACGCTGAACTAAACGTGATGCACAGGTGTGCCTTAGACAATGAGGTATGAACTGCTTATCATCATCAAGCCCCATTGCACACTTCATTTGATGCCAGTGTCTAATAAGAGTTTTGTAAGGTATGTACAAACTACCTTTATTGTTTTTGAATATATCTTTGGCTCTCTTAGTCAACACGACAGTTCGAGGGTGGTCTGCTTTGGTTTCCCAGATAGTCAGCTTGTTGCCCTGCAAGTCATCTAATCGCAGATTATTAAGCTCACCCACACGCATCCCTGTGTCTATCAGGAACATAAATACATCACGCTCCTTGAAGTACCCCATCTGTGTTAGCACACGACACATGATGGCTTCCTCATCCTGAGAAACAAAACGCATACGCCCTTTGCCCTCTGTCTGCCATTCAATCTTAGGCTTCTGGTCAATGTAACCTCGGTCAACAGCATAGGTAGTAGCCTTAGATAAAACACTTAGCTTCCTATTGATTGTCCCTGCTGAATTACCATTGCTCTTCCAGTAAGCAATCAGTTCATCCATGAGTTCTAAATTGAGTTCAGATAGATGTCGGTTCTCCCCGATGTTCTTTTCAATCATGGTCTCAATTACTTGTAGAGAATGCACACCATGTTGTGTGTCACTCCAATACTTCTCCCCAGCTTTCCTTAAAAGGGCAGCGATAGTCATAGCTTTACCATCGTTGCAGTCTTCAGGGTCAGGCAGTGCCTTCCCTAGACTAATAGCTTCTTCGACCTTAGCCAACATGACGTTCGCCTGGTCTTCTGTTTGGTAAGTATGGCGAAACCTGATGCCCTTCTTTCTGACATCGACTTGCCATGAGTTACCTCTCGCTCTTACTGGCATAACATACTCCTTATGTGAATATGATTTCATTTAGTGATTTAACAAACCGCTTACCTTTGGCTGTCAGTCTCACCAGCTTGCGCCTACGTTCAGCAGGGTCTTCGTAGGCTTCTAACAACTTATGCCCTGCCTCTTTGCGCCTATTCCAGTCACCAAGATAAGCTACATTCCTGCTTATAGTTGACTGACTAAGCCCAAGTTCTACCGCTATGTCGTGCATCCTGAGTGGCAAAGGACTCTTTGCGACTTTCAACAGGACTGCTATAGCTTGTGCTTGCATCTCACCATCTATCTCACGAAACCTTTCTATAACTTTTAAAAGAAATGATGCTGCTTCGTGATGGTTTATCTTTTGCTCCTCTAGTTTTAGTATTGTGTTCATCAGTTACTATGGGTTTCTTAGGTTTAAAAAAGGGCGTGTAGATGAGCCTCCATATACCTGCACATATAAACAACTCACCGCAACACCACTCCCAGCTATAAAGCTGCGTATTTGTTTTCTTCCATTCAACATATAACAGACAGCCTCCTGGCATTTTGAAAAAGTTATAGTACATTTCTCTCCTCTATAGTTAACAATGAATAGAAACTACTATCGCCTGAGTGCATAGGTTGAGTCAAGTTAAAATTCTGGCTCATGCCAACATGATTGACCCATAGCCTGTAAGTTATACATTCGGTTCAGGGTGGATTCATCTTGGCGTTCACCAGTTTCAAACTCAATGTCACTCAGTCTGGTACGCTCAATGCGTATGGCTTTCTCTATGGGTATGGTCTTAACCTGCCCAACAGGATTAGCGACTAGCTTTGTCATTTTTCTTCTCCTTCTTCTTTTTCTTAGGTTTACCGAATATAGCATCGAAATTAGAATCGAATGCTGCCTTGTTGGTAGGCCGTTGCCTACTGCCTTTACCCGACATTACTATTCTCCTTTAAATACTTTCTATAGATTTGATTGTAGTCTTCTTCACCTGATTCGACAATAGTCCTAATCATACTGGATTCAGAAGCCCCTTTGGTGTACTTGCTATGGTCATCAGACCACATATAGTACCAGTCGTGCTGGCTGCACATGAGGTCAAACTCTTCGAGTGATGGAAGTTTCATATTATTTCTTTCTCCTGCACTAATACCAGTGCTTGTTCGATTCGATAAAGGGTATCAAAGGTGTATTTACCACCGCATATAACCCTGCTTAATGTGTTTAGGTGTATCCCCGCAACATGAGCCAAGTCTGCACGATTCCTACGCAGAACCTGACTGACTATGTCGCGTTCTATTTGTTTAAGTTTACTTGGCATCTGCGTAGACCTCTTCCAGTTCAAGAGCAATGTCTAGTAGGTCATCAAAAGCATCACCTACAGTAAACTCAGACTCAGGCTCACCCAATGGCACTGCCATAGATAAATCGCCTAAAGCATCTTGAATGTCGTGAATGTCGCATACTGCTTTGCTTATTAATTCAATTTGTCTTGTAGTCAACATGATTATTTCTCCTGTTTATTAAGGGAACATGATTCCTCAACGGAACATGATTCGAGATAGGCGCGCACCATATCGTTCCTGAGCTGCATGGTTTCTCCAGGCGTGTGTTCGCTGGCAGTGATTACCTGGCAAAACTCCTGGATAATCCTGGTGCGTTCCTTATGGTTTTTAATTAATGTAAAATCGTATCGTTCAACCATCTTATGCCCTCACTCTACGTTTACAGACTGCACATGATTCGAATGCACATGATGGCTGGGGTTGGCATTTACAAAATGGCGTTTTATCTTGTGGCAAATTGTAAGCACCACTAGTTTTGATTTTATCGCCATACTGTAAAAACTTTCTTTCATACTGGGTTAATATCATTGTTTTAATACCTCTTATTTTTGGTAAATGTAAACATCCCACCTTACCGCCTCTTTTAGCGGGCAAAATGGAATTGCTGCCTGATTATAATTAGGGTTATTTTTGCCCCATCTACCCTGACACTTTACGTAGTAGCCACGATTCACAATGTGTTTGTTGAGTTTACTTACTGATTGTCTCAGGGCTTTTAACGCTGATAAATCGCCAGTCGGGTCTACTGTCATTACATAACATTTTGTACGCTTCACTAGTGTATTACTCCTCTATTAGTTAACACTAAAAAGCCCACTAGAATGAATCCAATGGGCTTGATGGTGCTTACTAGAAATTGTGGACAATGTATCCACTGGTTTCTGTTTTGGCGTACCATGCATGATAATCTAAACTTTCGTTACAACCGCCATCTTCATATTTTATGAAATCGTAGGATTCTGTTAGCTCCTTGAAGGAGTCATACTCTGTAAAATCACAACATAACGCGATTACATCTAATTCCAATTCCTGCTCTGAACCTTCTTCATATTCCTCTAGCATATCAAAGAGAGTCGATAGCCCTTCATGCGAGAATTGATTCTCTCTTTCATGTTGTCTGAATGCTTGCCTAAAGTCATAAAAGTTAATTGATTGTTTCATAGTTAATTGCCTCAGTGGATAGTTAAATATAATCGAATGCACTCGGAGTGAATGCACTCTGTTATATAAACTATTGCCTCAGTGGATACCATACAAGCTAAAAAATAATTCTAGCCCCTTGATGATTCCCTTAGCACATAAGAAACCACCTACGGCAAGCACTAGCCACCCAATGGTTTCTGCTAATGCCTGATTGCGTTTTTCTCTTTTAAGTAAATCACGTTTTACGCTATTCATTGTCTTATGCTCCTAAAAAATAGAATATGAAAGGGACTACGGAAAGCCCCATTAGTGTTGGAATCCAAAAAAATAATAATTCATCTTTCATTGTCTTATGCTCCTATTCCATTGTGATAGTTTATTGCATCATCAATTGAGTTGAATACGTCAAAAAACCCCTCTTTATCGCTAAGGATAACGTATTTGATTTTGTCGCTGATTCTATTGTAATCATCATCAGTATCATCTACCGCCATAATGGCAACCCCATCATCAGCCCATTTTTGAGGTACATAATAAGATGGGGCTTCATCATGCCAAAATGAACAATCAGTAAAGCCATTGTGTAACAGTTTGAGTGCATCACGTTCAGGCATTAATGCTTTAATCTCTGAATGAACGGGTAAGCATTCTTCATGCTTACGCGATAGTCGCTTTAGTGTTTTTAGTGTTGCCATTGTTACACCTCCATTTTGTCTAGGTTCATTTCAATTCTAACGAATGCTGATTCAATATAGTCTTTATATTTTGGGAAGCATCTTTGTAGTGTCTCTTGGATAGCCCAACATGCGTTGCGGTTCTCTGATTGTATTCTGTCAGAGTCTTTATGCTCAGTACATTGCCAACGTAATACTTCATTGTAATGTAATGCGTACGCATCTTTGTTGGCGTTGATTGCGTTGTTTACTATGTCTAATGTCTCGAAAATCATGGGTGCGCCTCCGTTGGCGTTGTTTGTGTGTGTTGGCTGCTACCTTATAGAGTGCTTGTAGTTTGTCTATAGGTTTTGCGGTGAAGTGGACTCCAGGCGCGACAAAAGGGACAAAAGCGTAAAAAAAGGGAGAGTATAAAAACGCAAAAATAGTACACAAGAAACACAAACCTGAATGATTATTCGATTTATATTTGATGCGTACTATTTCACTGGATAATAGATAGTTTATCTGTTTAGAACCTAGTAAATACAAGGGCTGGGCGCGTACAATGTGGCGTTTATTGTGGCAATACCCCCCATACCCATTGATTTTTATAGGCTAGGGCTACCCTAACGGGGTAATTTCGTGCGCCATGATATACGATAGACCCCTCGGATTTTTCTAGTAAAACCTTTTGCCACCCTAATGATACTCAGGTTCATCTAAAAGCTCATCCATATAGCTGCCTAGAAGCTCCACCTTCAGAGCCTCAAGCATCATATAGACTTCCTTGTGGTCAGCATTGGTTGCCATCTTAAGGTCGCCTGAGCCTTTACCTATGATTACAAAGGAGTCTGATTTAAGTAGTAAGTCAGTTATTTCATCCTCTACGGTTGGTCTTATATTAGTCACTTTAGCCACTATAGGTCTCCTTAAGTTTACTTATAGTTATCTTATAGTTTCATCTATAGATATATTACTTATATCATCTCCTAAATAATCTTATTCCATAGACCTCTTTAGGTTATCTATAGTTCTATCTATAGTATATATCTCCCTTCCTACCTTATATGGTGGGTATTAATTATATTAGTATTATCAACGCCTTAGCTGAACCCAATTATCTCTCTTTTGGGGTCTCCCTATAGAGGATTCCATGAACTTATCTAACTCATCTCTCAGTAGGTCTTTCTTATGGTCTTCTACTGCTCTGAGTATGTCTCTGTCCATGGTTTCTACCCAGTAGCCTACAGCTATAGACAGGGCATCTAGCCTATCATCGTGTATCAGAGAGCCTTTATCTCTAGTCAACCTGGTAAGTTGATAGAATAGTTTATACTTAAGGTCTACTTCAGACTGATAATCTTGTTGTATCACCTTATCGTCTACCACTAGCCTATGTTGGTTTAGGATAGGCTCTAGGGTATCTATAATCCTTTTCTCTTTATTGGTGTTGTGTCTTACTTCTTCTATAGATACTGGGTGTACTCTAGTCAACACTGGCTTGATTAGCTGTGTAAACATACCGTCACCGAAGTTACTCTCTACGATAATCTTATTGACCTTCTGTTCCTTAGCTACCCTACAGAGAACCTCAAGGCTTTCATCTGCATAGCCATTCTTAAGGCCACCTGCTGCTGTCAGGTACAGTTGTCCCTTAAGCATCTTGACTACGGTGTATGCTGTCTCATCCTTACCCCTACCTGCGGGGTCAATGGACATCACTGAGCCATCCCACTTAGCTGTCTCCGTAGACACATTCATGGGTGCAGCCCAATAGTCACCCTTCAGTCCAACATTAGGTAACTGCTTAACATTCTCTATCTGTTCTCTTCCTGATGCCCACTGAACGCTTACAGGGGCTTCAGACCAACTACTAGGGCCAGACATTACCATAAAGTCATTGACCTTTAGAGGGTACTTATCGGCATCTGAGAGGGATACATCAAGCATGAACTGTAAAGCAAAGCCTGATTTACCATAGGATGCCTCACGTTCTAGCAAATCGTCACTATCGAACCTATCAGGGTCTGTAGGTTGCCCCTCTACGTCAGGTTCATCAGACACTATAGGGGCTAATTTGTACCCCATAGCTGTTTTTAGCCTGTCATCAGGGTATCTAGCTGGCCAAATACGGGTCTTATAGCCCCTTTCATCGAGTAAATTGTAGATAGACATCTCTGTTTGAGGGGTTCCAAGGAAGATAATACGTCCTCCAGGCTTCAATACCGCCTCAAATTCCTTGATTGTCTCTGCTAATTTGTCTCTCATCATCTGTGTCATAGAGTTATTTGCTGACTCTACGTCATCTGCGATGATTATTCCTGCACGAGAACCTGTAAGTTGGCCTGTAATACCTAGAGACTTCACAGAAGGCGCGTGAGAGGCTTTAGCTGGAGCCACATCAAAGCTAATCTTAGACATTCTTTGTCCATCTCTGGGTCTTAGGTGAGCCAGAATGGGCATCTCGTGGATGAGGCGCAGGGTAAAGGTAGAGAAGTCATCTGCCCGTGTCTTTGAAGCTGATACTACAAGGATGTTTTCTTGTGGATTTAACAGCAGTTGGTGACAGACAAAGGCAGATGTTATCCATGATTTACCAACACCACGGAATGCTTCGATAACTATCCTGCGCTCCTCAGCGTTCTGAAGATAATCACTTATGTCATATTGAACTGGGGTAGGGTTAGGAAGGTTAAGGTGCTTCCATGCCATGTATAAGAAGTTCTTAAAGTCTAATATCTGTTTATTTACCACGCTTTACAGCTCCAATATTTTGCTTTGGTCTTTGGGCCTGGGTTGTCACATCCATGTCTAGCCCTGAAGTTTTTACGTCTACCTTTGTTGTTCTTCTTGATGGTCATGTTAGGGTCACCAAACATCACCTTCTTTATCTTTGCGCCATCCTTAACGTAGACCTTAGACTTCTTCCTGCCCGCTCCAGGTTCCCCTTTAGAAATCCTAGAGGGGCTGTTTAGCTTAACTGTCTTGCCTTGATACTTAGCCATAACTTACCCCTTCTTCTTGAAGCCACCCTTCTTGGCTTTCATCTTTGCGTAGACTTTAGGGTCAATAGTGCTTTTCTTCTTAGAGCGACTGATGCCCTTCTTCTTTCTAATCTGCATGTTCTTATATAAAGACATAGGTATTCCTTACTGGATTTGTGTTGTGTCTGAATCGAAAGGTAAGTCCTCTAGCAGTTGTGCTAGGGCATTCTCATCAGTAGGGATAGCTGTAACGTCATTGTCCTTCAGGAACTGACGGGCTACGTTAAGCTCTGCTGATTTACACTCAGGGTCTCTTATCTTATCCAATAGTATTGTTGCCAATAACTCATGGAGTTCTTCTAGCTTAGAATCTTTCTTCATGTTATCTCTCCCGTTGTACGCCTTTGGCTTTCTCTACTGTTCGCATTGCGCCTAACCCAAGCATACCCATAAGCACAGGCATCATCTGAGTCAAATCAAGGATTGGAACCACAACCGTAGATTCAACCAAAGCAAGCGCAAAGTTTGCCAGTGGGATAACCATAAAGTTACTCGCCATACCAAGGACACATACCCATCCCACAGCAGGTCTCCAACCCGCAACAAATAAGTTTTTATGTGCCGCTTCCGTCTTATTAACTTCAAGCTGCGCTTTCGCAAGTGCCTGTGCATGCTTTTCAGCCATGGTCGATAGTTCAAAAGCAATAGCATTCTTCTTGTCTTTGTCCTCTATAAACTTATCTAGTAATCCCGATACGGGGCCAATTAATTGCTGTAACATAGTTTACCTCTGTAAGGGGCTTGCATTCAGGTAGTCCATCCCCTGCCACAAGTCCTCTATTTCTTTAGTTAGTTTATTCATCCGTGTATCTACATCACCCATGCTGTCAGCAATAAGTTCTCCCTGCTTAACAACAGCCTTCATAGCCTCTATCTCTTTGGATAGCTCAGAAAGCTCTGCTTTGATTTCTAAGAGCTTTTCTTGTTGGGTTAGTATAGTCTCTAGGTGTGTCCCTAAAGTGGCTAATTTCTGTGTTATAGGAGCCACATCAGGTATCTTTACAGCCTCTACAGTCTCAAGCCTTGAGTACAGACTTGAAGCAGTCCAGACGGTTCCACCGATACTAGTACCTATCGTCAGCACAATGGCTATCCACACACCTTTAAATGAGGTGTTCCCTACTTTTAGTTCAGTATTCTCTAGGCTCATATTTCACATTCCGTTTGGTTCATGAAGCACTCATAGCCTAAAGCCACTGGGCTAGTCTGGAAGAACTCTGATTCGCTCCCTGCTGCCAATACGTCAGCCTCAGTTGCGTATAGGTCTAACCCAAAGTTCTGCCCATTGAGGTACACTGCTGTCAGGTTCCTTGTTGTATTATATCCCATAGCTACCCACTGAGCATTTGCATCGTAGAAGATGTTAGTCTGCTCTGCGGTTGTGTTAGCGTTCTCGATGCCTTGCTCTAGGAACTCTACAGCTTGCTCATTCCCTGCAACTGCTAGGAACGCAGAAGCATTGTTAGCGTGTGTCTCGATGTCATCGACAGCCTGGTTGTATGTGTCTACTTCTTCCTGGTCGATAGTAAGCACTTCTACATTAGCTGTAACAAACTCTTGTACCTCAGCTTCTTCCTGTGGAGTCTGTGCTTCAGAAGCAATCTCAGCCACCTGATGTACAGCTATCATGTCCACCACAACTTCTGTGAAGGTCTCGATGGCGTTGTCCATTAACTCTAGTTCACCCATCGCCTTACCCTCTAGAACCTCCTGTATGTCCCCGTAAGGCAAATAAGTGTTCATGCCATAGAGTGCATCATTGTAAGCCTGAAGTTGCTCAGAAGAGATGTGAGCGGTGTCTGATAGCGTTCCTGATGACAGGGCATCGCCTTGGTAGGAATATTCTGTAGCTGCACCTACTAGTAAGACCCCTTGTGTAATCTGGTCTACTATGGCTTGGCTAGATTCTAGGAGCGCATCATATTCATCTGAGTGAGCTACGGAACTTAGCACTAATAGAGGTATTATCATCTTCTTCATCTGTAGCTTCTCCCCCGCCTATGTTAAGTAAAGTGTTGTACCAGTCTTTAGTTTTCTTACTGTAATCTGGGATGTATGTTTCTGGTTGTCTCTTCATTACTAAGAATGCTCTTTTGCCAACTACAAGTTTACCATTAGATAAGATGGGGCATGGTGTGCCAGAGATAAACATGGCCTTCCATACGTCAAGCGACTGGCATAGCCTAGCCACTGCACTCACCTTCATACCTAAGTCTGATAACAGTTTTGCATCCCTGCGCCTGTCACAGTTAGGGTCAATCTCGTAGCCACCACTAGAGAACCCTACGCCCACAGTCTGTAAGGAACCTCCAGTTCCTTTGAGACAAGTGTCCATACCGTTACTCATGTAAGATGGACTTATCGCTGAACCTACAGGTATCTCACTGGATGACCCAGCACCGTTGTAGGTATTCGATGTTGATGTATCTGTGGTGTTATTGTTAGAAGACACAGTGGCCCCCTCTCCTGTAAAGCTATTCAGGGAGCCTTCCTGTGAATTTGTTGCGTAGGATAAACTAGAAATGAAGAATAGGAGTAGTACCCAAGGCATTACCTGGGTGGCCTCTCGCTTAACACACGGTCTACAGTAGCCCTGATGTGGCTAATGTTTGCATCTATCCTAGCTAGAGAAACCGCCTGTCCTTGTACGAGATTCTCTAGCTGTGCTAACCGTGTTTCATGCTGTGTTACTTGTTTATTGTTGGCTGCAATACCTGAGTCTAACTCAGCAAAGAACCATACGAGTGCTATGGCTTGAGTCGCTAAGGCAAACACAAATGTTACAGGGACACTCTTGTTTAAGTACCATGAATCTTTTGACATAATAAAGTGTCCTCTAGTTAAATTCTATACCAACCGTTTATGTAGACTCTGAAGCGCGCTTCGAAATAGTTATATGGAAAAGATAGGCTAACCTGTCCATTAGTATTCAAAGCTACTGTGCCTGAGTCAAAACTTTCTGTGAAAAAGGTAGTAACGAATTGTTCGGCAGGTCTGTACGCACTAGCAATTGTGTATATAACGTCCCCCTCTGCTGGTTCCTGCCACTCGCTGCCAGATTGAGTGGTACCATCTATATATAAACCTAATTGATAGTATACCAAATCATTTGAGGTGTCATGAAGCACCCTTTCAGTTCCTGATGCAGACCACGCAGCGTTCCTAGTAAATGACGATGTTATGTCAACAAGCTGCCCCGTACTACTAGCATTCCATACATCTGCTAAATCTCTTGCTCTGGACATTATTCACCCCCTGCTTCTGAATTATAAAACTCAACGACTTCTGCTGGTGTCTTATCAATAAAACTCTGGTGATAAGCGCGTAGTTCGTCATCAATAGAGGTATCTTCAAGAGCAACCAGAGTCTTACGATATACATCTAATTGTACGTTAAAGGCTTCGTTGGCTCTGTTAGTCTCTGTATCAGCTTCCCACTGTTCCATGTAAGTGTTGAACTCACCGTCATTCTTACGGATAGACCGTTCTCTCATCCATTGTGGCCACTCAGAATCAATGTAGTGCTGAGTGACAGACTCAACGGAGGCCCCTTCGAGGCGGGGCGCACCTTTAGTAATAAATATCATGATGGTTTCTCCGCAATTAATGTGAGGTTTTGTCTGCTTGCTGATGTGGTGAGAGTTGCATAATAAACTGACTGGCCAGTAGGTATCACAGGTAAGATATATTTAGTATTAGAATCTTTGGTTAACACACTATAATCATTATCGTTAGCAAAACTAATGTAGTTAGCGTGTTTATTGAAGGCAAGAATCTTAGGGTTATAGTCAGAATCAAACTCCGTGTTATACAATCCTATTCCTGAAAATCTAACTATGCTTGAATAAGAGTGATTCTTAATTTGCACATAAATTGAAGTAACTCCTGACGGTATAGTAGTATCCACCCAGGAATCTGTGTTATGTATACCATTGTAAATATTGTTACCCCCCGATGTTGTCCCTAAGTTAATAGTGATATAGTTTGAGCTATAGACATTTATAAACATTGTCAGCTTTGAGCCAGGAACAACAGTTACTTGTCTTGTTATTGTCCCCTGTGCGCTTAAGGACACTGACCCGTATGAAGAGCCTATAGTCTGAGCAGTAGCCCACTCTGCTAAGATATTAGAAAGTGCGTTAAACCCTGAGTGACCTATCATTTCTTCAAAAGTTTCTATAAGAATTGGGTTAGGGTTAGCAATGGAGTTAATGTTAGCTATGTCATTGGCAACTGTAGTGATGTTAGTTCCGTTATTTGCAACATTAATAATACTACCTAGATTCCCCGAACAGTTATTAACACTGCTCATGCTAGTCGCAACAGTTCCAATGTCAGAGGCATCAGCAGCTACAGCAGTTACGTCAGTCATATTAGTGGCAACTGAATTAACATCGGCTATGTCAGTAGCAACTGTATTAATATTTGATACGCTTCCTGCAACAGTACTTATATCGCTGTCAATACTTGCGGCAAGGTAAACACTACTGATGTTAGCCGATACAGTTCCGATGTCGGTTGCATCTGCCGCTACAGCAGTTACATCAGACATGTTAGTTGCTACAGTATTAACATCACTTACGTTATTCGCTACAGTGTTTACTGAACTGATGCTAGTAGCTACTGTGCCAATATCAGTTGCATCCCCAGCCACAGAATTTACATTAGCTATATCGTTAGCCACTGTATTGATACTACTTGCGCTAGGGGCTAGAGAGTTAACACTGCTAATGTTAGTAGCAACAGTTCCAATGTTAGTTGCATCCCCAGCCACCGCATTAACATTTCCTATAGATGTACCTACTGCGTTAACATTGTTTATATTAGTGGCAACTGTGTTAACGTCACTAATGTTAGTAGCTACTGTTCCTATATCAGTTGCATCTGAAGCTACAGCATTTACATTGGCTATGTCTCCACCTACTGCGTTTACATTGCTTATGTTAGTCGCTGTAGTATTGATGTCACTAATGTTGGTAGCTAGTGTGCCTATCTGAGTAGCATACGGTGACAGAGTAGTTACATCAGTAAGTATCTGGTTACCATACGCAACAAAGTCTACAACATCACCTGCCGTTGCAGCCGTTCCTAATACTACCTCAGTGCCGTTAGTGGCTGTGAAGTCTGTTACATTAATCAACTTAACACCGTTCAGGTACACATCAATAAACCCTGAATCATAAGACACAGGGAAAGTTGTTAATGACCCTGAAGTGTATGTCCCTGAGTTTGTCCCTACAGTGTAGCTGAGGCGCGTAGAAGAAGTTGATATAGCTGATGAAGCATGTTGCCAACCACCACTAGTGTAAACCTTAAGCACCTGAACTGTAGTGTCGAACCATAGGTCACCTACAGTGGGGCTAGAGGGGGCTGTACCGCCTGTGAAGTAAGTATCTGCATACTTGTTTACATCAGTAATACTAGTAGCAACTGTATTAACATCAGCAACATTAGTCGCTACTGTGTTGATATTAGTTTCGTTACTTACCGCAGAGTTAATGTTAGAAGCATTGCTTACAGCAGAATTGATGTTAGCTGAATTAGCTTGTACAGCATTTATGTTAGAAGCATTCGCTGCCACGCTAGATACGTCAGCAGCGTTTCCTGCCACTGTAGTAACATCCCCAGCGATACCTGCGACTGTACCGATGTTAGTTAAGTTAGGACTAATGAATCCTAAGCTAACTGCATCAGTCAAATCTACAGGGTCAGCCAGGTTAGTAATCACCCTAGCACCAGCATTATATTTGTTAATACTGTTAACCTTTAGAGCATCTTCAGTAGAGTCAATAGCTTCCTGTGCCATGTAGAATGTCTGGAGACCATCGGTGTCTAGGTCAGACTCCTTAAAGATTGCCCCTGCTGTGTAGTCTACAAGTCGTGCCGACTGGTTAGAGCTTCTCTTTAGCTCGACAACAGTTCCATTTGCAGGGGGTGTGTTGAAGGTTATCTGGCTTGTGGAGGGGACGGTGTAGTCAGTCGTTAATGTTTTAACTACACCATCAACTGATACAACTAAATCTCCCTCTGATAAATACGGAAAGGCCACACTAAACGTGGCCGTACTCCCGTCTGCTGTGTACTTATTATTTGCATAAGGCATAGTTATTAATTCCCAATGTTATATATTATGTTGTCTGAAGAGCGTTGGCCTGTTTGACCCTGTATCTTCCTTTCTAAGACACTTCGGTATTCCTGTGGTATTGCCGCTTCCTCACCAAACAAACGCATGAAAGCCATCTCCCTAAACTGATTGATATACTTCCTGGCGTATTGTTCAGCGATACCTGCCTGTGAAGCCGTACCCATAGGTAAGTCCTGCATGCCATGTAGCACATCTATCAGTCCTGACTCGTGGGTATAACGCATCCATCTGTCGTAGTAGGTTTCCATACCGTCTTTTGTTATCTGAGTTCGTAAGTCAATATCACCCATGAACTTAGGCATCTTGTAGGAAGCCGTGAAGTGTGTGTCACCTACCTGCGCTAGTTTATAAAGGAATCTTTCTACCTCTATTTCTTTTGCAGGGACGCCACGCTGACGTTCCTCAACTGTAGCTGTATCAAAGTAGATAAGGTTAGCCACTGGATTACTAAGGGTTCTTGCTCTGCCTAGTGCGGTGTATTGCTTAGGCACTAATGGGTCATCAGGGTTGACACGCTGTAAGATGAACTGCTCCATTGTTACTGGGTCACCAAGCACAGGGTTGTCAAGCATCTGATACTTGTAGTAAGTATTGGGTAAGAATGTCTGTACCTTTCTACCTGCAAACTTAATCAACTGGTCTGAACTGTCTGGGTCTCCTAAGTCTTCAAAGAAGTCCATGGCAGAATCAACACCAGAGGCAAGGTTTGCATCTCGTAAAGACTGTGCGATAGAGCCAACACCAACAGCTACTAGAGCCTGTATCTTTTCCATCTCAGACTTGTTGATTGATTCGCCCTGCTCTTCTCTATAAGCCAGTGTCTCTGCTCTTTCTAAAGCATTGACAATAATCTTAATTGGAGTTGAGAAGGGGTCAAAGTTACGGTAGTTAAAGGTACTGCCATCACTAAACATAATAGTGTAAGGCTCTTGCCCACCTGCGTTCTCACCTTGGCGAGTCTGCTTGTAGTCCTGTCCCATAGCACCAGTCACGTTACCTGTGGCATATAGAGAGAACACTGAGCCAGCTATTGAGTAAGACATCAAGGCTTCACCCTGCGCTCTAGCTTGGCGCATAGGGCCATTAGCACCCTTCAAGTCCTTCATAAAACCTGGACTAATCATGTTAAGACCTGGAGTCAAACGTATGCCTTCCTCAAATACACGCACAGGTGTACGGAAGAACAACTGCCCCATAAGGCGCATAGCAGGGTGCTTGTTTACAAAACCCTCATAACCTTTAGCTAATGAAGAAGCTGCTCCTTTACCAGAGAAGTCTCTCTTGAACAGTACATCCTGTACATAATCACGACCATCTTGGTCAGTAGCTTTCACAAAGGCTGATTCGTTCTTAGCTAGTTCGTTATTAATAAAGTTCTCTAGCTTCTTACCCTTCAGTCCTCTTGAGATACCATCAGACATAAGGATGTCTATAGCGTTCTCTTCGGGGGCGTAAGCTCGCGTTAAGGCTTCCTGAGTTTGAATCTGAACAAAGTCATCAAGCTCTTTATCTTTCAAGCCCTTAGCTACACCTGCTTCCATAGCATCGCCTGTAGCTTTACCTACTGCATATCCTCTGTAGTGAATGTTCTCAAAGAACGCATCGGTAGCAAGCAAGGCTCTAGGGAAGTGACGTAAGATACCACCGCCATATCTCTTAGGAATTGTATTGTATTCCTCAAGGAATCTAGCAGAGTCACCTGTCAGAATAGACTTCTCATAACGCCATGCAGCCCTAGCCATCTTAGCTGCCGATGGAATCATAGATGCCATAGCTGAATACTCAGCCACTATCTTCTTGCGTGATGTTGCTGATAGACCATCTTGCATCAAATTGTTAAGCAAAGGCTTATAGATAGTCTTCGCTAGTGATGGGACGGTGTTCACAATCAGAGTAGCTGGAGAGAATACAAAGCTAATCATAATCTCATTCAAGACTTTGATAGGCTTGTTGACTGCTCTGTAGATAGAAGAGCCTTCTTCTCTCAGGACTTCTTCTGCAAACTCATCTTTCTTAACCTGTTTTTGTTGCTTAAGTTTGATGTATTCAGCAGTGTCCCCACTCTTACGCACCTCTTCAATCTTGGCGTTAAGTGTTGCCATCTCTTGAGTGCGTTCGTGTTTCTGTAGTTTCTCCTTAAAGATAGCATCCCACTGTCGTTCAGCCTCAGTTCTCGATAAGCCTGAAGCCTGTAGACTACTAATGGTTTCACCCCTTAGTTCCCCTGTGTTTAGGCTTTCTTGTCTAGCCCTTAAGCGTTGGCCTGTAATTGTAGACAGGGCTGCATCTAGTTCATCGAGAGGTGCAATCACTTCTTCGATTTCATCTATCTGTTTAGATATAGCTAAGGCTTCATCACCGTCTAGCTTCTGCTGCTTAAGACGTAAGTTAAATACTTTTACCTTAAGTGCAGATACTGTCTGGCTGGTGGCAACTTCAAGGAACTCGCTTTGCCCGTCAGTCAACTCTTGCTTCTTAAGGTACTCTGCAAGTTCTGCGGGGTTCTCTGCTGCTGCTTCTTTTAATAACTGTTTAAGAGGCTCTACAGACTGTACTAACTCCCCCATGTTCTGTACCCCATCAGCACCTAATGATGATACTTTACCTGCGGGGACTGTACGTTTGATTGCTTGAATTACAGTATTAAGGGCAGTCTTTAACCCTGCTGCTGTGTCTAAAGATTTCTGCGTTGTTGTCTGTGTGACTTTACCTTCAGGCGCATCATAGATTTTAGTGCTTCCAGCAACGTCGTGTCCGTCAAAGCCTCTTCTTTTTAGTTCGTCTTCTACAACTTTATTGTAAGCCTTTGCCTCTGCTAGTGTCCCATTCTTACCCGATAAATCGTCAGCTAACTGCTGCGCTTCAGGGTCTAATGGTTTGACAACGCTGTCTTCAATCTTTTCTAACCTAATGTGTTCTTGTGGTTTCCAAAAGATTTCAACTTGGTGAGATTTGTTATTAGTAAAATCACCCCCTCTATGAAGGTATCCCTCAAAACCTTGTTGCTCTAATAAATACCTGAAGCTGTCAAACATCTCCTGTACTTCATTAGCAGGAACCTGCTCCCCAGCAGACCAGTCCCTTAGCTCATCAAAAGCATCCCGCACTGTGGGGTTTTCGGGCATATCTGCTAACCACCCAGAGTTAAACTCAGTGGTTTCACTAAGCATCGCTATAGCATCATTATTTAACGGCTGGTCTAAATCATAAAGATTTGCATCTTTGAGTTTTATTACTTTGTAACGAGTAGGGTTACCGCCCTTACCTTTATTACTGTAACCTTTAGCAATGTCTAAGGCATCGGTGGTGTAAAACCCCTGTCCGTAAATATTTAACTCAGTATAAAAAGTGTTATCTAACTCGCCCAGCTCAGTTGATGTCCCATGATATTGTTGGCCTTGCCCTCTGGTATCTACGTCATCAACGCCTACTATTTTTGTTTTTAACGCTGAAGTTGCAGCTTCTCTAGCTTCATTATATTCGTCTTCAGTAGCTAGGCGAGGAACTATATCAGGGACTTCTTCAGTGCCAGGGAGGTCATCAGCTAACTTACCTTCATCAACAGTCTCAGCTATCTCTCTAGTAGACTGTCCTGAATACCTTTTGACCCCTGCGGTAATGCCTGTACCAAGCACAAAACCTGCTCCTGTACCTATAAGACCAGACTTAGCAACACGCCCTAAATCAATATCTTCACCAGATACAGCAGTCTCAACTACCTGTCTGTTGACATCATCAACTGCGGTATAGACACCTGACTCAATACCAGCAATGACACCACCTCTAGTGGAGCTTTTGAGTAACTCTTTGATGCCTTGCTTGCCTGTTTGTTTAGCAGCTTCTTTACCTGCCAGACCAATACCAAATGTAGTTAAACCTACATAGGTAGTAGGGTCAGTAGCTACACCTTTGAAGAAACGCTTTGCCCCATTCCATGAAACACCTAAGTCATCATAAGACTCCATCATGTAGAGGAAGGCTTTCTTCTGCTCGTCTGTAGCCCCAGAGATACGGTTAGCATCTAAAGACATCTTAGGGAGGTTCCAGTTGAACCACCCCATTGTCTCGATACCATACTTAGCGTAGTCTTGTGGGGAAAGACGAGGGGCATCAACACTGTTATTCATGTTATAAATAACTTCAGAAGCCTTTTGATAATTAACATCATTAACTAAGTCTTCGTCATACAGAGTATCGCCCATATCTTGGTAAGTAGCGTTAAAGCCTGATGGGGCTTGTTGAGGCTGAAATGCCCCCTGTTGCTGCTGACGTAGTAAGTCTGCATACTTGCCCATCTTATTCTCCTTTGTGTTTCTCCATTAAGGAATCAACAATTTTCTTGATTGCAATTTCACCTGCTGTATCTGCGACATCACCAAAGAAACCGCCATACGCAAAGTCTGAGTCATCCTCTAAACCTAGTTGGTCTAAAACGATGTCCATTATTGCTTCTTCAGATACGTCTTTAGGCCCACCACCTCTGGTATTCTTAGCAGCCCTCTTGAAGCGACCTGAAACTAGCTTGTCTAATTGCGCTGTAACTGCATCATCTATAGTTATGGTAGCTGAATCTCTATCGAACCCTGCTTCAGTAGCGTTATCTTCACGCTTAGCCTGTATTTCCTGCCTATTTGCTTCCATGCCAGGGTCAACAAAGTTCTTAATATACTCAGTATCTTTAGTCACTTTGTAACGTGGGTCATCTTCAACTACAGGAGTCTCTACACCTTCAGGCTTGTCATCAGAGTCAGGGATGATAGGTGTATAGTTACTATCGTCATCTATATCCCCACCATTGTAGGTAGCTACAGGGTTACCATTAGCATCTTTAATAGTGTCTCCAGGCTGTAACTGTGGCTGTTGCTGTTGCTGTTGTCCCAGAGTTTGTAGTTGCACTTCAGTCATTTGATTAACTTCTTGCAACCTAGCTCTTACTTTACCTTCTGCTCTGTCATAGATACCGCCATCATCATGTAAGTCTGCGTATCCAGGCACTTCACCGTTTTTCTCAAGATGAAGATTAACTAAGCGTTTAGTTTCTTGGTTCCAAGTTTCAGAAGCTATATCACTAAATGACGTAGCTAACTGACCTAACTGAAACCCTTTTGCTAAGAAGTTGGGGTTATCTGTGTAGGTCTTGATAGTACCACCTAAGCGTTCTGATAATGCTGACTTATGCGATGCTGAAGCAATGATTTGGTTACCTAGAAGTAAGTTAGGTAACTCTTTGATTAGCACCGCTTTTTCATTAGGATGGATGTCTGTACGCTCATTAACCTTAGCAATCTCTTCTTCAAGAGTACCTGCGTTACCTAATGATGCACTTACGCTTATTTCATCTTTAAGAGTAGTGTAGTTAGTTGCACTTACATCAGCTTTAACCTGTGCTGCCTGTTTTGAAATCTCAGCCATCTGGTAAACTTTGTTGCCAAGCACAGCATCATTTCCTGTTAAGCCAGTGCTTTGAGCCATGATTCTATCTATACCTGCAATATCACCATTGACAGCTAACTGGTTTAACTTAGATTGAGATTCTACAAGTTTCTGTCTGTTTAAAACTTCTTGTTCTTTTTGCGTACGCTCTAATTCAGCTACGGCTAACTGACTTATTTCTGGGTTAGCCTTACTTAGTTTAGCTCTAGTTGTCTTATTGTTTAGGTGCTTTAGCCTTTTATCACTAAGTAATCGTGTAGCCCCTGATGATGGGTTGAGTTTCGCAAAAGCGATAACCGCATCTACATAGGTTTGATTAACTACAGAGTTTTCGTTGACAGAAGTTTCAATGCTATTTTGTAAATCCACTGCAAATGCTTCCACAGCAGCGTTATAGCCCTCTTCTGTTTCTAAGTTATACTTATCAAGTGTTAAGGTAGAGAAGTTGTTAATATTAGTAATGTCTAAGTCTTTAGTAGCTTTAGCTTGTCTGCCTAATATACCTGGCATCTGCTGGGATTTAGCTGCTCTAAAGCCCGTTAGCGCGCCTGATAAAACAAAAGGATTATCTTTATATTGCTCTCTAATCTTATCTTCTTCTGAACCCAAGAAAGCGTGTAACTTAACGTCATCAAGAACTATGTCATCATCTAGCTTACTGAAAGTTTCTAGGTAGCTTGTCTGTGTTTCATAGTTTGATTTCTTCTCAATAGCTCGCGCTATAAAGGAGTGAGAAACCTGTGGGTACAACTCCCCTGCTTTAATTGCAGTTAGGATGTCCCCATCTTCTTCAGCCTTATAACGATTGATAAAAGCCTGTGCCTCGTCCTCACGTAGCTTGTCATCTTCAGCTTGTGCCTGTGCAGCAGCTTTCTGCCCATACTTACTGACAGTACCAAAGGCTGAAGCCAGTTGGTCAGCAGCCGATACTTTAGGAGCATTAACGCCACCACCATAGGCATCCACTGGGGAAGCTGAGGGGCTAGAGATTGTGCGGAATCCCTGTAAATCCTGCATATGTCCTTTGCTCATGATGGTGTACCCTCCGCACCTGTACTACTGAATGTTTTATCAAACCAACCATCAAAAGAATCAGCCATCTTAGAGTCTATTGCAGGAGAAAAGCTCTGGGATGCTATAGCTAACAGATTAGGCTGTGCAGGTGGTGTTAAGCCTTGCATGCGCGCTATCATAACCTGTAGTGACCTTTCAAATGAATCATCAATAGTGTCCATCTTGCTATCGAATGTTTCCTTCTGGCGTTGTCTAGTCTGCCCTTCTTGTCTGCGTATGGCTGACTTGACGTTATCTACAGACAACCCCTCAATACCTGCCTCACCCATAGACACATTAGCTCTTGACTCAGCTTCTAATGCTCTGCGTTGTAGGTCGATATTAGATTGTACATAGGCTCTGGACTCTTCTTTCCTTCTTCTGATAAGGATTTCCCTGTCCAAGTTCATGGCATCTTTAGCAGACTCGGTACGCATCTCGTTCTGCAACTTCGTCATCTCGTAGTTGCTCGATGCTGCACCAAGCTGTGAGCCAAAGTTCATTCCCATCATCGCACCAGCAAATGCACTCATTGTTCTATCCTCTTCATCAGTAGGTAAAAGTCTTCTCCACCTAATTTATATGTTCTGTTTTTTACTACCTCAAACCCACACCACTCTAACCACCTAATACTACTTTTATTATCCTTGTGTATTAAGTTATAGACATTATTAAAGCCTTCAGATAAGTCTTCTATTGTGGGCTTACTTAGTATTAGTATTGACCTTTTATGTTCTTTAGCTAACTCAGAAGTAAGCATCCAGATAACACCATTCTTAGGGTTGTTAGGACACTGTGACACACCACACATAAAGACCACTTTTCTATCGGAATCTACTCCTGAGTAAACTTTAGATTTAGGTAAGTTAAAACTATTAGTTAAACTCTCTTCAGGTGTGTTACCTGTAGCTTCAACTTCTAGTTTATCTATGGGTCTTAACTGCGATGCTAACTCAATAGCATCACTAGGTAGTGCATCAACTATTTCTAACATTATATCCTCTTAGACCTTATGGTGTAGAAACCCTCCCACTCAATAGTCTGGAAGGTACATGGTAGGAAACTATCTGATTTTATTTCTACAGTTACAGTGTCGTTTTTAGACAGTACGGGGAACTTAAATGTACCATCAGTTAAACTAGGTAAACCTACAGTAGAGCCTATCTGGTTAATAACTTGACCAGTGAACTCATAACTAGAGGTAGCTCTGTTGTTAGGCGTTACTTCTACCTTAAAGTATCCTGTGTCCTCGAAACCCACACGCATACTTTTCATCTGTAATCGACCTGACTGGATGGCTTGCGCCCCATTATTCTCTCTTACGTACTGTGGTGATAAGCGGTATCTAAAGTCATACTTATAGCCTATTGTTAACTGGTCGTGTGTGTACTGACCTTTTAACACTAGATACTTATAGGGGTCTATAGCCCCATTAGGGTCTAGCCACCACTCGAAATCTAATAGCTTACCTGTAGTATTATATATCACTACTGCTCTGGCTGCATTTACAGGGCTGCGTAAATGGTTTGGAATAAATACTTTGGTTTCGTCATCACTTGCCGAATAAGTTGCGCTCAAAGGGGTGTGTTTATTATCTAGCAGTGCAGTAAAGTTTTGTATATTCCCAACTGTATCCGTTGCCTGTACACTATCTAAAGGCTGGCTGAAGTCTATATTACTAAGTATTAAATCAACTCCATTACTAACAGGGGCTGTGTAATCAATCCCGTTAACATTATCAGCAGCGTTTCTTTCTATTGGCTCGGCTACAAAGTAAAGAAGGTCTCCCACAGAAAATATAGCTAACACTCTTTTTACTGAAGGGAATATCCACTCTGACCAACTTGCCTGAAGTTTCTTCTGACCATCCGTAAAATACTTATAAACAAAAAACCTGCCTGAGTCAGTGAGAGCCATGATTAAATCGTTGCTTTCAGAGGTAACTAAATCTTTTATGTCAGCAGGTATATACTTAGGAACGTGCGCTGTTAATTCTACAGCATCACTTCTAACAGTATCCGCTTCAATAAAGTATTCTTTAATAGAGGTATGGCCACTTCTAGTGGTAGTAAAGTAAAGAACATTTTGCGCTCCTACAGGGTGTATATTAGCGTTATTTTCGAAGTCTGTACTCGGTACTACTGAGATTGTTTGCTGTGTAAGGGGGCCGTTAGTGTCTACTTTAAATTGCCTACTTTTTGAAAATAAAGTTAAGGTGTCATTAAATACTACGGCATGGTTTAAAGCATCCCCGCCCGTATCTTTTAGGCTTACATCAATAGGCGCATCATCTAAGATTGTTGTTACTGTTTTAGGGAAAAAGTCATAAGAGTCTCCAGACTCGCTGAAAATAACATTCTCACCACTTAATATCCCCAGCCTATTTTTAAAGTAAAATAATTGGTTAATTTTATTTCCCACAAACGAAGGGAAGGGTGAAGAATCTGAGTCCCCACATGTGCGATTTCCCCAGCTAATCACGCTTGTATCATACTCCGCTCGGGTAGGAGTACCGTTTGAGTCGAAAGTATAATCAAGCTCTATTTTATGAGGTAGTGTACTTGGGTCTAGCGCAAACTGCTGGCCAGGTCTACGGGTTTCTTCATAAGTGTTTGCAGACAAAGCCTTAACATAATAACTATCAAATGCAGATGTAGCTGACCCAATTATCTTATAGGTATTACCTACTACTGCACTCGCCCCCACGCCATCAGGTAAATCACTAAAAGAGTTATATAACTGTGAGTTAAGAGTACCTTGAGAAAGTGCTCCTAACTGAGAAACTGTCTTAGCCGTATTCAAGATAATGATACCGTCATCAATGACTAGCATCGCAAAGTCCCGTCTTGGGTTGGTGGTGTGAAGATAGCCCCCGCTTTGAAAATTAGAAAGCTGGCTACCGCCCGCAGATACAATAACAACATCGGTCTCCATATCATGCATCTCTGCAACACACGTGTCTGTATCCTCTCGGTAATAGATTGAAATAAAAAGTAACCTCCCCTGCCACTGGAAGTGATTCGTATACATCGTGTCTAAATCGCCCCTTATGTCATAGAGACCCCCTATGTAAGATGTATGAGGTCTTTTCTTCAAACCATCAGCCACATCAGATAATCCATTCTCTTGAATCTCAGCCTGTGTAGGTTGGCGTAACGGTGCTGGCTGTTGGCTCACACCATTAAGTAAGTTAGGTATGCTTGAAGATACTAGTCCCATGATTGTTTACCTTGTAGTTCTGCGAGGAGTTCCTCTGGCAATTATTTTGTAGGTATCGTAGCTATCTGTAAGGAGGTTACTATCCTCGTTAATAGCTTCGGTTCTTTCAAATTCTATTAGTGCTTCTCTCTCATCTTCAGCAGTAAAGGCTGCTAAGGTTTCTGAACCCATAAAGCGCGCTTGAAAACGTCTTGCTGCCTTAACGGTTATGTAGCGTTTAACGTGCTGGGGTAGCTCATCAAAATCTAAGAGCAATGTCATATCGACATGCACTGTTTTGTCAAATGAAGTGAAACTTCTTTCACCTCTGTCATATAATCTATTACCACGCTGAGTCGCATCTATATCTTTTGACACGCCTGTGGTGTCTACTTTCACGCACCCAATAGGTAGTTGTATTTCGTTATTAACATTAGGTGTGATAGGAAAGTTAATTTCTGTATTACAATGTAAGCCACGAGTCTGTAGCTCTACACTTGTTTCATTAATAAGTGCTTGGGCTAGTGTTGCATCAATCAGTGCTGAATCATTCAGATTAGATACTGGAGCTTCACCAATGGCTGATAACATTACGTTTACAGCTTCTAGCTCTGTTGTAGTTGTAGTTAAAGCCACGATAAATCCTCTTTAAGTAAAAAAAAGCGGAAGCCAAATTAATGACCTCCGCTATAAGTTTTAAGCAGACTGGATTTGTACAGCAGCTTCAGGACGTAGGACACCGTGGCCCATAGCGTACTTAGCAACCATCAAGGTTCCTTGTCTACGAATGTCGTACTCTGACTCTACAGCCAAATCCATCAACTTCACTGTACCAACAGCAGAAGTGTGAGCGATAAGAGCAGTAGTGTTGTTAGCAGCAACAGCTTGTGGGCCACCTGCACCACCAGCATCTACACCTGTGCCAGTAATATCAGCAGTAGGTAGATGTGGAGTCTTGATAAGGTTGATACCAGCAATTTGTGGTACTGTACCTTCAGCAATCGAACCACGACCAGAGAAGTCTACGTTCACTGCGTTAGAAGCATTAGCAAGCAAGTAGTATTGCTCTGGCTTCAAGAAGCAGAAACGACCTTCAGATGGAACGTATGCATCATCTAGAGCTTCAGCAGCATCAAAGATTGAACCAATCAATGAGTCAGCGTTAGTGCCTGAGTCAGCATCAGTAATGATAGTGCCTGAAGCGTAGCTTGAATCACCTACGTTAGCAGATGCAGCAGCAGCTTGAGCCATAGTCTGTAGAACGTGCTTGTCCATTTGGAAAGCAAGCGCACGGCCCATCTCAGATGAATAAACTGAACGCACATCATAGTGGTTCTTAGCTTCTTCAATGTTAGAGATGAAGTGACTAGACAATAGAAGGTCATTAATAGTAATAACTTTCTCGTTGTGGTTGATGTCTGTACCAGTGATTTCAGCACCAGGCGTGTGATACGCTGCGCTAGAACGACCCATTACTGGGAACTGTGCAGACTTACCGTTAGCAATGGTACGAACCATTTGCTTATCAGCAGTTACTGTAGCTTGCTCAAAAGAAGTGAGAACTTCGCCAGAGAACTGTTTTAGGAACAAAGCATCAGCCGTTCCTGCGTTGTTTACCAGGCCGATGCCTGATGGGTTTGCATTACTCATTGTAATATCCTTTAAAATAAATTAAGTTAGTAAATTAATAATATGTAATTCGCTAATCCTTACTTTACTGGAAAGGGTGTTCTCCGCAGAGAGCCTCACTGTTTTTTGGGGATGTATTGAATTGATTAACAGCCTTGGTAGGCTGGTTAAAATGTGCTTCTACCTAGCTTCTTCTCGACAGCTTGACGGAAAGCGGGGTCTTTCTTGTACTCAGCAGTTCCCATATCCTTGGTAACTTGCGCCCAACTATCATAGGTATCCACAGAGGCAGAGGCTTTACCACTCAATAATGAGGGTTCATAACCACCGTTATCCCTGTATCTTGATACCATTCCATCAATAGCTAGTCGTGCTTGAGATGTGTTACCTGAAGTGATTGCACCATTAAAGGCATCAATTTCACTGTCAGGTAGGTTGTCGGTTGCCCATTCGGTCATACTTTTGTAAGACTCTTCACCACCCGCAAAACCAAATAATTCATTAGTATATTGGGTAGCTCTAGCCTGTTGGCCATCGACATAAGAATCCACCATTTCCTTGGGGATACCTTTATCCTGTAGGTCTTTATAAGTCTGTTCAGAGAGTGTGCCTGTTTCTGCGAACTCTTCTTCCATTGAACTGAAATCTAAACCTGCATTTTCTACAGCTTGTTTAGCAGCCTCTCCTTCAGCTTCACTAGTTTCTGGCGTTTCCACATCACTAGGCGTTGCTTCTTGAGTTTGAGCTGCTTCTTGACGAGACTGAGTGTACTGTTTTTCCAGCTCACCGTATGCTTTAGAAAGGTCTTCAGGAGAATTAAACTTCTCTGGTAACCATTCTGGACGAGACTCTTGAGTTTGCTCCACTGGAGCTTCAGAACCTGTAACATTTCCTTCTACCTGTATTGTATCAACCATTGCTTGAACCCCTCTGAATTATATTGCCTCTAGCGTTTCTATACTTTACGCCTAATTCAGCATTCTCCATTCCAGGCCACATAGGATACTCAACCTTCTTTTCCTTTTTAGGTTCAGCTTCCTTCGGGTTATCTTTCTTTAAAGTCATCTTGGGTGTTTTTGTCATCTATTGTACCTGTTGTTGCTGATTACCTTTCACAACTTCCTTCATCACACCAGGTGTAGCATCCTTCAAGGCTTCATTAACCATCTGCTCCTGTTGCGCTTCTTGTTGTGCTTGTACCTCAGCTTGTAGTTCCTGTTCAGTCTTAATCAAGCCTGTCGTATCAATGCCGTGACCTGTAGCTAATCTAGTTACTAAGTCATCAAAGTTGACACGTTGTATTGTCTCAGGACTAACCTGAGCCAGTTGTACGAGGTCTTGGATATAAGTGCGTAGTTTGTTTAAGTCGTTTCCTCTGCCAAGTGCTTCCACACCAGTAACAATAACTGGAGTGACAGTGCCTTTAGGTAGCTTAGGAATCTTCTTAGTTGCAGACATTCTCTTCATTAACACATTCACGAGAGGAAGCTGCATCTCTTGGCTCAGTACAGAGTAGACACCACCTAATGCGGATTCTAACTCTTGAGCCATAAAGCGTATCTCTTCAGCAGTTACTCTCTCAGCATTGCGCTGTATCGCTGTGTTTAAGAGAAACGCATAGGCGAGTCTTTCTTCGATGCGCTGAACGGTATCAAATACCACACGCATATCATGGTGCTTTTCGGTCTGTAGTACCTTAACATCGTTAGGGTCACCAAGTATTACATCACCATTCTGTGACTGAGCTAAGTCAGTTCTACGGACACTTGCATTAGGGCGCACCATAAACACAAGTTTAGCACTAGCTGCTGCGGAGCTAACCAATGCTTCCATCAATCCCTCAAGGGACTTCAGGTCTCCTAGATACTCTTCCACGAAAGAGCGACCATAGTCTTCGCCATCAAGGTGTACCATGCGTAGCGCAAGCCACGGCATTAGGTCTTTGGAATACTTACCCTCAGAACCTGGGACTACTTGACCTTCAACTTCTTGATAAACTTCATAAACATCTGAGCTTACTCTGTATACCTTTGTATATAACTTAAGGTCTTCATCACCTGAGTAGTCAATACCTTCAATACCATCTGGTAAAGCTCTAGGTGACACAGCCTCTTCTAATAATACTTCTAGCAGTTCCCCGTCTGGCGCACGTTTTACAACATAGCTCGACATAGGAAAGACACGTAGTCCTCCTTTCTTTGGGAGGTGTACTAACACGTTACCGCTAACAATCAAATGCTTGAGTGCTTCAAAGAAGTTAACCCTTAAGGCTCTGTTCTCAATCTCACTCATTACTTCTCTTTCAATACCTGCGAGGCCTTGTTCAATCTCAGCCCGTAAGTCACCCTCACCATCAAGCTCTTGCTTAGTCTTAGTGTCCATCGCTAGACGGAAGAAAGGCGCATTAGGTGGGAGGAGTAAAAGCATTAGCTTGGAAGCCAGGTTGTTCACACCTCTAGCCCCAATGCTTTGGAAAGGTTGATAAAGGTCTGTACTAGAACTAAATCCTTCAGGAGTTATCAGAGAAGGAAGTGTTAGTTCGGCACACTCCCTAGCTCTATCGAGATAAATCTCCCTGTCTGCTGATAATTTATGATACCGCTTTGAGCAGGAAGTACCTTCTAACATACATTACTCCTATTAGATTATATGTTGACACCTAAACCGCCACCGCCAACACCACCTACAGATGTATAGCCTCCAGCATTTTTCTTGACCTTCATGTTCTCAAGACGGCTACCGCCTTTAGTTTTGGTCTTTTGAGCCTCATTACGCATCATAATTGGTATGGCTTCAAGTTCAGCTAACTCACGCTCACGCTTCTTCTCAATCTCTAATGCCCTCTTTTCAGCAGCATCTTGAGCAGCTTGACGTTCAGCAAGTTCCTTTTCGTATCTCTCTTTGTTAGCCTGAAACTCTGCACTGTTTTGCTGTTGCGTGGCAGTGAACTGGTCTTGCTGTGCTAGAAACTGTGCTTCGCGCTGGGCAAACTCTGCATCACTAGCTGCGGTTGTAGCAGAAAACTGTTCGTCACGCTCAATTCGCATAAGTTCAGCAGCTTTCTTTTCTTGCTCGAACTGAAGGTTATTAGCTGCCATTTGTTCTTCAAACTGTCTGCGTTGTTCAGCAGCTTGTTGTTTTGCAAGTTTCTGCTGGTTTTCCATAGCGCGCTGTTGCTTGTCACCTTGATTTTTTGATATAGCTGCCGTAGCTACAGTGCTACCTACAATGGCGTAAGCTACTGGGTTACACATAATAATTCCTCTGGTTTAGTTAGGGTCATCTTCCCGTCTTTTCAACTCTAACAGCCATTGGACTACAGACCTTTGACCAGCCTTATACCACACTTCTCTGTCAGACCATTCAAGTCGTGCTGACTCTTCAGGAAAGACATCTTCAAGCATGTCTAAAAGCTGGTGTCCGTGGACGGGGATTGCTTCTATTTGTTTTTTAGTAGACATTTTAAGTCCTCTTATATGGTGGGTATTAATCCTGCTCTTCCCGTTCCAGAAACTTCTCCAGGTTAGCCATTGCTCTCCACGCCACCTGCGCCCAGTCTTCATCTAGGATGTGGCGCATCATGGCATCTAACTCATCCCCTGATTTAGCCCTGTCCCAATGTAATGTCTGTGGTGTTTGCCCGTGTTGAATACCCCCAATCATAGATACTCTCGATACCTCTGTAATAGCTCTGGGAAAGTATTTAACAAAACCTGTGTAAGCGGGGATAGTTTTCCTAGTCTGTGCATGTGTAGGTAACTTGAACTTCTTTACAGGTTGGTAATCTTTAGGTTCTTCTTTATTAGTGGGAATACTGTTCGCAGCCTTTGCTGCTGTGCTTTTCCAATCACTCTTCATCTTGTCCCACTGTGCTGGTGTAATATCATCTATGGAGTCCATAATATTGGTTCCTGTGTTTTAGTGTTGTAATCAGATGCTCTAAGTATTCTAGCTAATCGAGCTTGTACCAAGGCCTCTTCTTCAGTTTGTCCTGCCTTCTCATAGGCTTTGACTACAGCTTCCCATGTAGGGTCTTTGCTTAGGATGTCAGTGGCTCTCTTGTCACCAATACCTTTACAACCTTTGTAGCCATCAGTGGCATCACCCACTAGGGTTTGGTATAGATGGTAGTAGTCTGCATACTCCTCAGAAATATCTTCCATCTCTGCTGCTCTCCATAGCAAACCTGGTATTGTCTTCATGTCCTTGTCTTCAGAAACAATTACTGTCTCTTCATACTTACCAGACGTAGCGAGTATGCCCATCACATCATCACCTTCTAAGGTAGGCATATCGATAGACTCATACTCAGACTCTAACCAAGTCTTAATTCCTTTATAGCAAGTGGGCTTACGCTTACCTTTCCTATTATGTTTATAGTCTGGGTAGATAGTCTTCCTGAAGTTATCCTTGTCAGAGAATGTAAATATAAAATCATCTGCTGCGGTAACCTCAACCAAGTGGTCAAGGTACTGTAGGATTAACTTTTTGGCTTCCTTAGCATCAGCCCAGAGTGACCAGACATCGTCACCCCAGTCCACCTCTTGCTCCACTGTACTGGAGTAGCGATAAGCTACTATGTCTCCATCAATCAGTAGTGTTCTCTTCATTAGTTGCCTCCGTGGATAGTTCTTTATAAACTTTTAGCGTGTCAGTTGAGAATAGCTTAGAGAGATTGACGAGGTACATCTTAGATGCCCAGTGGTCACCGCCTTTAACAACACGGTGGTCATCCAGTTCCTCTACAATCTTCTTTAAGTTTGCTACTTCAAAGACCAAGGTACAGTAAACATCATCACCAACTGCTAAGTTATGAAACCAGTAGTCAGCTTCCGTTGCATTGATGCCTGATGGTTTACCGTAAGATTCAAACTCGATTGCTATGTTTCCTGTCTTAGTCCACATACCTCTCTCAGTTTTTACCTCGACCTTCTTACCTTGTAGCATGTCTAACACTCTGTCTTCGTGCATCTGACCATACGCTAAATCTAAATCAAACTTTTTCCTGTTCTTTTTAGTGGGTCTCAGCCCAGTTGTTTCCGATGTTGTATTCTCCATCGAGTTCGCATCGGATGCTAAAGGCATCTCCTGCTCGTTTGATACATTCAACTGCGAGTTTTCCGATTTCATCTGACATATCTTCCTTTGTCTCTAACTGAATTTCGTCATGAACCCATGCTACCTGAGTACACGACTCCTTTAGTCCTTGTTCTATTAATGCGTAGTTAAACTCAACCATCCACTGCTTGCATATCAATGCACCAGCAGACTGTAACAATACATTGAGGGCTGAGTGTGGTGACCTTACCTTCAAGTGTCTCCCATCTAGTCCTACTATGTATCCCCTCTCTGCTGCTTTCTGTACCCTCTCAATCAGCGTGGCTAATGCAGGTAGCTTGGCTAGGAATCTCTTCTTCAAGATAGTCCCTTCCTTACCCCCCTTACCTACAATCTCTCCTAGCTTTCCAACCCCTGCGCCATAGAGAAACCCATAGATAAATGTCTTAGCCTGTGAGCGTTCAGCTAAACCTGCTGCCTTCTGGTTTGTTGTGTGGATGTCACCATTCACTACAGCTTCACCGTAAGCACCCCCGTCAAACCTAGCCATGTAGTGAGCTAGACATCTAAGCTCTAAGCCAGACACATCGACACCTACTAGCTTCTTGCCTCTAGGGACTGTAAACAGTTCTCTACATTCCCTGCCGTAGGGCGCACCACAGGACGGAACCTGTGCAACATTGGGGTAAGCATGCGTTGCCCTGCCTGTCACGGCTCCGTTGGTATTACAACTCCCGTGGATGCGCCCGCCTCGCTCAACCTTGAGCCATGCTTGTCGGCCATCACCTAACTGTCCTAGTCTTTTGATGAGTGTGTAGTATTCAACCAGTAGCTTTGCCTCTGGGTAAGGCAACTTAGATAAAGTCATCTCGTCAACTTTAGGCTTACCGTCATTAGTATAGTCGGTAGGCTTCCACCCTCTAAGTGTGGTTAGTCTGTTGGCTACATGGTCTCTGCTACCAGGATTGAACTGTACTTGTTTAACCTTATAAGTAGGCACACCTTTCTCGTACCCTAGCTTCTTATTGTTAACCTTGGGGGTGAATGGAGTCTTTACTTCCCAGTCGGGGAATGTCTCTTTAAGCTCAGTCTCCAGTTCCAACTTTCGTGCTGATAGTTTCGCATATAATTTAGCAGCACTCTCTGTGTCAAAGGCAAACCCTGCAACTTCCTGTTCAAATATAATCTCTGCAACTTCATGTTCTAAATCAAGGGCTTGGCGTGAATATTCTTTGTCAGCTATCTTTCCATATAGCGTGTAAGTTACTTCAACATCCTGAAAGCAATACTCCAACATCTCATCAGAGTATTCTTCCCAGCCACCATCGTAGTCACCCTTGTAGTTACCTAAGCGGTGACCCCATGCAGCTAGGCTATGGCTGCCTATTAGCTTTCTGGGAAAGTCTGTTCTGGTGAAGTCGGCTTGCTTAACGTCAGCCCAGATGAGCCTCGTGCAAACCAAGGTATCAAACACTTCTCCTTTCGGATTGAAAGTACCTAGCTTCTTTAGAACAGGGATGTCGTACTTAATAATGTTATGACCGATAATCATATCAGCCTTCTCTAGCTTAGGGATGCCCTCAGTCCAGATACCTCTACCTGTGTAACCAAGTGCTTCCCCAGTCTCGATGTCCTTAATAACCATACAGTGTATCTTGGTTACATCATCGAGTAGACCGTCAGTCTCTAAGTCAAATATATAACTAGAACTCATCTTCTACCTCCTCAAATTCTGGACTGCACTCAAGCAATCGTCCCGTCTGTGGATTGTACTGGACATGGCAAGCCACCCCTGTCTCTCCACTAAATCTATTCTTGAGTACCCTCACTGTTGTTGTGTTGGATGCCTCACCCTGCTGGTCACGCTCCAGTCCTATCACCATGTCTGACAACTGAGCGATAGCATGGCTACCTCTTAGCTGTGACAGTGAAGTCTGTGCGCCTTCCTCATGCCCCTTGTCACCACTGGGTCTCTTGAGGTGAGAGATTAATATCAAACCTACGCCTGTCTCTTGGACTAGTGTCCTCAAGGCTGTCATAGCGTTATCAATAAGCCTCCGTTCATCCCCATCGCCAAGGCCAGAAACGACAATAGACAGGTGGTCGAGAACAATATAAGAACACTCACAACCTTGTGCCAAAAATCTGATGCGATTGAGTAGATTGTCGATAGCAGTACTACCAAAGCTATCGTAAAAATAAGTATTACCGTTTCCAATAACATAATCATAAGCACCTCTTAGCTCATCTTCTGTTGCCTCTGCTGTACCTAGATGCAGGGGCTTGTTCAAGTGTAGTCCCATCAGCCCCAGAGCAGTACGCTTTACTGTCTCCTCTAGCATAATGAAACCTACACGCTCACCTAAACCAATGAGGTGGTAGCCTATCTCTCTAGCTAAGTTAGATTTACCTATACCTGAACCTGCTGTGATAGTTGTTAGCTCTGACTTGCGTAGCCCATGTGTCTTCTCATTCAGCCCCACATAGGGGTAAGCAACACTATGGACAACATCATGGGTAGATACATCAGCCCACAGGTCATCACCAGAAACAATGCCATCAGGTCTGAATACCTTGGCTCCCCAGATAGCATCGATAAGTTCTTTTGACTTACCCTGTATGAGCATCTCATTCGCATCCTTTAAAGGGAGGCTTGCTATCTTGGCTTTACCAGGAGTAAGGACAGTGGCACATGCACTAGCTGCCAACTGCCCAGGCTCATCCATGTCAAACATAAAGACTACAGTTTCAAAACCTTCTAAGAACTCTAGGTTTTTCTGTATGTCTTTCTTTGCTCCTTGCGCTCCATTCTTTACTGAAACTACAGGCCACTTATTGCTTTGAACCATAGACAATGAGAGTGCATCTATCTCTCCCTCAGTGACAACAATCATCTTACCACCGTCACGCCAGAGCCATTGCCCATAGAGACCGCAGTCTTTAGTTGAGCCTAGCCATTGGAATGTTTTGTCTGCGTACCTTAGTTTCTGTGCGACCAACTTACGGTCTTTATAATAGTTAGCTACCTGACAGGGTTTACTGTTGTGTCGTGAGACACGGTAGTCAAACTTACGAGCGGTATCTTCATTGATACTTCTTGCGGGTAAGGCTTTTACTTCTCCTTTGATGAAGTCTGTGTCTACAAACACGCTTACTGTTTCCTCCATTGCTTCTGCCTTTTCATAATAACCACAACCAAAACAAAACCCGTGACCATCTGAGTAGCGGGCTAGGTTATCCCTAGACCCGCACTCTGGACATGGTTCGTGTGCTATACAGGTACTATCGTCCGTACCTATTTCCATACCATTCTCCTACATCAAAGTTAGGACAAGACTTTGAAGATACATCGTTATGTCCTATCACTCTTGCTTCAGGGTACTTAGCTGTCAGCCCATCAACTAGGCGTGTAAGCATAAGCCATTGCTCATCTGTAAAGTTTTCTTCAGGCTTCATGTCCTCATCTAATCCACCTACTAAACAGATACCAACTGACTTAGCGTTATAACCTCTAGCGTGTGCGCCAACAGCATCTTCTTCCCTGCCAATTTCTATTGCCCCATCACGACAGATAACATAGTGGTAGCCAATCTTCAGCCACCCCTTTTCTCTGTGCCATCGGTCAATAACACTTGCATCCACATCCATGCTAGGTTTAGTAGCAGCGCAGTGGATAACTATTTCTGTTGTTTCTTTCCTTGTTTGCATTTTAGTAATGCTCCCGTTTGCTCCTTGGTTGCTTCAGGCAGTGTCTCGTCTAACCACGCAAGTGGAATACTCTTGTCAGCGTATTGAAATCCTAAACGCTCACACCACATTGCGTATGTTGTCTTTGACTTACTGCCTATCCGTGTTCGTGAATTAGAGAATACAAACCTAATATCTAGGTCAGGGTTCTGCGCTTTAATTAACTTGTGCTTCGACCTGTCCGAACTAAGGAACTGCCCTTTGGTTTCTACAATGATTCCATTAGGCAGTACAAAGTCTGGCTTGTATCTTGAGTGAGGCTTTTGGTAGATGACCCAACCTGGTGGTTCATAATGAAATGGCACACCAAGTTGTTTGAGTTCATCAGCTACCTTGACCTCTAGGCCACTGCGGTAACTAAAAGTCCTCGTTCTCTTCATCAACAAATCCTTCGTCTTGCGCTGTCTCAATCTTCGGTGCGCTGTAGCCTTCAGTAGCTTCAAAGCCAAATGATGAAGCATCAGCACCGCCACCAGTCTTGAGGTCAATAATCTGCACAGCTTTTAAACGTGCTGATACACCTGCACCTACCGCAGCTACATAGAATGGAACTAGGTCTGCTGAGATTCTGAGTATTGAACCACCCCAGATAGAATCAACGTCACTCATCATCGTGCCTGAAGCATCAAACATCTTCGGACTCATCTCGATGGTGCGCCCATCCTTAGTGTTGACCTTTGCCTTCATCTTGAATTTAAAGACAACTCGACCTGTCTCCTGTCCTTCATCGTCTAGCTCATCAAAGAAAGGTGGTTCAGCTAACTTCTGGCGTTTACCTTTAGGAATTAGCTTCTCCGCTTGCTTCATTGCTGTTTCGATGTTGCCGATAAGAGGTGCAGCCTCACTTGCTTCAACGCTTAGGCTCACCTTGTACTCACCCATTGCATTGAACTTAGTGTCGGGTGTAGTTAAGTGTGGGTATATGGCAATACCCTCTGGAGAAACGACTCCAATATAATCATTCGCCATCAATTGTATCCTCCTGTGGATAGTTATCTTCAATAATAAAACCGTATTCCTCTACGGCTTTTACCATGATGTCATAAGGGACTGGCATCCCTGCCACTGAATAAAACTCCAGTAAATCTTCCATGAACTTCTCCTTAAGTTGACTTTAAGTTTAACCCGCCAGTCTAATATGGTGGGTATTAATTGACTGAGTGGATAGCATACCCCGAAAGATATGAGCAATCACATCCGCAGTCCATCCGTTGCCCAGCATCTTGTACCTCTGGGTGTTTGACACTCCCTCTGTGTAATTATCAGGCACAGTCTGTAGGCGTTCACATTCTAAGGGCGTTAGCTTACGCCACTTAGCTTCACCTTCAGCTACCTTTGGCTCTCTGTTTCCCCCAGTACACGCATTCATTGTGGGGGCTTTGCCGTCAGAGTGATACACACGCTTGATACAGTCATGGCCATTTATATTCGCATGGCCGACAAGTATTAATCCGTTTTCTGAGGGCTTGCCTGTTGTATCACAAGCTATGTAATCGCCTTGCCTTCCATTCTTTACATACTCCATAGCTGAAAGGTTACTGGCTTTAGGTTTTGTTGCATCTACCAAACACCCTGCATCTTTATTTCTGGCTGTAAACCTATCGCTCATAATGGTGCAACTGTCTGGTGCATACTCTAGGATGTCTTTCATTAAGATTCCTTTGTCTTCTGGCTGTCCATCATAAGGGATGTTAGTCCAGTAAAGCCTATACCTGTTCTGTGCTGATACTAGGTTACTGTTGATTGCTACTGGCTCAACACCAAGCATCTCTGTTATTACATCTTGTGACTCTTGTTTCATCCTCACGTTCTCCAGTAAGAAATACTTAGGCTTACACTCCTTAACCAGTCGAGCATACTCAAAGAACAG
>ERZ1046568.317-NODE-317-length-41718-cov-14.650121_pt1 | contig 41718 bp, 38 predicted proteins | sample MGYA00383092_ERZ1046568 | MGnify/ENA primary metagenome ERZ1046568 (study PRJEB29581, sample SAMEA5548362) | metagenome | biome: marine; feature: coastal; material: water | depth 1 m | study: Short-term variability in the microbial, nano- and picoplankton... | reverse complement strand
TGGCTTTTGGCTTTTGGCTTTTGGCTTTTGGCTTTTGGCTTTTGGCTTTTGGCTTAGCTTGACCGCTGATTATGGTGGCGCGCCTATCACCCTTTCCATACCGCCTAGCTCATGCAATTGTTGCTGCAATAGCGGGCAGCGCAATACCCCTTCGGCTTCCGCACTTTTAGATGCAAGCCTGAACGCTCCCGCAGTCCATTAAAATCTTGTTGCTATAGGCCTGCACGTCGGTCGTTGTTAATCGTCACACGCTGCATATGCCGTCTGTTGGGCAGATAATCGCAAACCGCATAATGCTGGGTTATCCGATTGTCCCAAATTGCTACTGAATCGTTCTCCCAACGGAATCTGACCTGAAATTCAGGTCGGCGAACGTGTTGATACAAATATTGTAAAACCTCATCACTAGAGCCCTGTGTGAGATCAACGATATTCCGAGTGAAGGATTGATTAACGTTAAGGTACTTTAGGCCCGTTACAGGGTGGGTTGCGATAACGGGATGAACCGCCGAACCCACTTCAGCGAGAGCCTCATCTACCGCGGCCACCCCACCTTTTCGCAAGTAATCGTTGCGAAAAGTCCCCATGTCGTGGATCGCATACAGACCCTCGAGGTCACTTTTCCAACCAGCAGATAAGCTGTCATAGACGGCACTCATGCTTGCCCAGAGCGTGTCTCCACCCACAGTGGGCACTTCAACTGCACGCAAAATGCTTGCGAACACAGGCTCAGCCCTAAACGTTAAATCTTTGTGCCAATCGTCGGTATCCGGTGCGCTGTTACCCTCATTACAGAGCTCAACAATGCTCTGATAACCCTCAACATGGGGATACACCGGATGGCCCGGATCAACTTCCCCGAAGCTCTCAGCTAACGCAAGATGTTGGCGTGGACTCAGATTTTGCTGCCGAAAAAAAAGAACTTGATGGCGCATGAGACCGTCATAGAGCGCGCCCGCTACATCATTAGGCAGGTCAGCACTCAGGTCGATGCCCTGTACCTCGGCACCTATACGCGTTGTGAGCGGACTAAACTGCATTAAATTTGCCTTTTACTGGAGAAAAATCGAGCTTAAATCACTGTTCGAAATTGGCAAGCTTTACCAGTCGCACGGTAGGAGGCTCACTTTCAATCACTCTTTGGTAGCGAATTGCCAGCAACCCCTCGTCACTACCGGCAGTGTCTAGCCAGTTACCCGACAGCGGCCTTTGCGACGAGATAATCACGGTATATCGCCCTTCTGAAATTTGGATCTGGCGGTGATTTAGTGCGGTTTGATGCGTTTCGTAGTCTAGCGACTGTAGCCAGCGATTTTGCAGAGACACTGACCAATAAGCGGCGTTCGGTACAGCGCCCTCGACAATCAGTGCCTCACCCTCCTCCAATTTATACCAACCACCGAGATATTCATTGTCGGGGGTTGGATAAAACACGCCGCCAAAATCTGGACTGTAATCCCGAGGTGGCTCAATTGAGTTCGGCGTTTGAGACATCATCTGTGCGAGGGTAACGGTTCCGTGCAGAGTATTGCTAAAAAATTCGGCTGCTTGACGCAGGCCGACCGACAGGCTTACGGGGTCTGCCGCCTCTTTGGGGGCGGCCGATAGATTTTGAATCTGCAATGTTGCTTTAGCCGCTTGATCAGGATCATGAAAATACTGCCGCACCATAATAAGGTGCGCATCATCGTCCATCGCCAACCAGTTACCTGTGGCGCCCTCAGGACGAATGTCGCTAACTGAGACCTTGAAATTGCCTTGGGCATCGAACGCGATATCATCGTGGGTCAAATGGCCAGACACGCGGTTCCAGCCGTTAACATGGCGCCCGTAAAGCGTCAGCCCCACGTAATCAGCATCACCTCGATGGCCACTGATCACATAGTGGTGCTCTGAAGAAACCTCTGCCGAGAGATAGATCGCATCGGGACTGTCCCCGAGGAACTTGCGGTAGCCGCTCATCCAATCGGTAAGCTGCGGCTGGGTCTTACTACCGCGAGTCAGCTTCATCTCTAAAGATGCCGATGCCAACTCGGCGATGTAGGCCAGTCCATCATGTCGTGCTTTCGCGTCAGGGGCAGATTCAACAACTAACGCCCCACCCGCTTCAAGACTAGCCGTAAATTCTCGCCATGCCTGCGCCGCTTCACTGTCCATGGCCCAGTCTGCGGGTGGCAGTTCAACGACACGGTGGGTTTGGAGAGTGCCAAACACGTAGCCAACGCTTACAGCGATAAAAATGCCCAACACCAAAAGAAGCTTGCTCACAACCGGTCCCCCCCATCGACTTCGCGCCTGATTTAGCGCTTGCGGCCCCTTTAGCGGCTAAGCTGGCCTTAAAGTATCCCGAGCAGCCCACTAATTATGGGTTTTCGAGACACCAGCCGCCGCTGCATAGCGCCCTCGCCCGACCCATTTAGCACCCGGTTCCAACCCGTTTCAATCGAGCATAGCACCCGTTAGTCAAGCAAAATAAGACAGCGGATATAGCTGAGATATTTTTTTCATTATTTGAATCAATAAATGCGCTAAAAAGGCTTTTCCCAAACCGCAAATTCAAGGTAGCCTCGTCAAAAATAAAAGGGGGCTCGGCGGCTATGGATACACAAGCCAAGGTTGTTATTGTCGGCGGCGGAATCATGGGCGTTGCCCTTGCGTACCATTTAGCTGAGGAAGGCGAAACCGACGTTTTGCTGATAGAAAAAGGCGAGCTGACATCCGGCTCCACTTGGCATGCAGCAGGTCAGTGCCCCAGCCTAGTCAGTAACTACAACCTTGCCAAAATCCATGATTATGGCAATCGCCTGTACCCAACGCTCGAAGAAAAAACCGGGCAGTATGTTAGCTGGCACGCCTCTGGCGGCATCAGGGTGGCGCGTCAGCAAGCCGACCTTGATTGGTTTCATTACATGAAAGGTATAGCCGACAACGTCGGTTTCCATATGGAAATCATCAGTCCCGCCAAGATCAAAGAAATCAACCCGTTTTACGATATCGATGGCGTCCTTGCCGGCGCTTGGACCCTCGACGACGGGCATGCAGATCCCTCGGGTCTCACCAACGCCATGGCCCGGGGCGCCACAAACTTGGGGGTGCGCATCGTTCGGCACAACCGAGTACTCGACATTAATGCCCTGCCGTCAGGGGATTGGGAAATCGATACCGAGCAAGGCACAGTGACCGCGCAAATCGTGGTTAACGCCGCTGGCAGTTTTGCCCGTCAAATCGCGCAAATGGTGGGCGCCGACCTTCCCATTGCCAACATGGAACATCACTATATTGTCACTGGCGCCATTCAGGATTTTGTTGATCGCGATGAAGAGTTCCCCGTTATGCGCGACCCCTACGCCTCGGCTTACATTCGCCAGGAGCAAAAATCTGGGCTGATCGGTATTTACGAGTCCAGCGGCATTACTGAAGCTTGGGGTCCCTCGGGGCTGCCACCCTGGTCATCAGACAGCGAACTGTTCCCCGACGACCTTGACCGAATTATGCCGTGGTTGGAACGTGCGATGCACTGCATGCCCAATATGCTTGACGCTGGAATTAAGCGCGTCGTGAATGGTGCAATCCCCCACTCCCCTGACGGCCCGCCTCTGTTAGGCCCGGTAGCGGGCATCCCAAATTTTTGGCTGTGTTGTGGCTCATCATTTGGTATCGCCCAAGGTGCTGGCTGCGGTAAGTACCTCGCACAGTGGATGGTTTATGGTGACTCGGAGATCAATATGACGGGGTTTGACCCGCGCCGTTTTGGCGTCTTTGCCGATCGCGACTTCATGCGTGCCAAAGGCTTCCAAGACTATGGCCTGACCTATGCAACCCCATTGCCTGGAGAGGAGTTTCCAGCCGCCAGAGATTGTCGGCACAGCCCACTGTTTGATCGACTCAAGCATAAGGGCGCCGTTTATACCCAAACCTTTGGCTGGGAGCGCCCCAAATGGTTCTCTGCTAATGGACAGGAGGAAGATTACAGCTACCGACGCAATGCCACCTTCGATGTGGTGCGAGAAGAATGTCTCGCGGTTCGGGAAAGTGTTGGGGTAATTGATCTGACAGGCTTCGCAAAATATGACATCTGCGGGGCCGATGCTGAAAGCTTTCTCAATCGCGTACTGGCCAATCGAATGCCTAAGCGTGATGGCGGTATTGCTTTGGCACACTTTCTATCTCGCAACGGTCGTATTCTCGGCGAGGCCACGGTAACCCGTGTCACCAGCGAGCACTTTTATCTGCTTTCAGCTGCGAGCGCTGAAATGCGCGACCTCGATCACCTCACGCAGCAAGTCGAATCGGGCGAACAGGTCACGATTCACAACGCGACCGACGAGCGTGGCGTGCTCGCGCTGGTCGGTCCCAAGTCGCGAGATGTACTGGCGACACTCACTGAAGCATCACTGGACAATGAAAGTTTTCGGTGGCGCAGCAGCCAAGACATTGAAATTGCGGGCATGAAAGTACGTGCCTTGCGCATCAATTATGTGGGTGAGTTGGGCTGGGAACTACACCCCAAGATGGAGGACCTAGCAGCACTGTACGACGCCGTCTGGGCCGCGGGGCAAAATCAGGGCATGGTCGACTTTGGCTTGTACGCGCTTAACAGCCTGCGCATGGAGAAAGCTTATCGAGGCTGGGGTACCGAATTAACCAACGAAGTCACCCTGCTCGAAGCCGATATGGCCCGATTTTTTAGCCACAGCAAAACCGACTTCGTGGGCAAATCAGCTACTGAAGAAAAAACTGAGAGCACATTGAAATTGGTGTACTTCGAGGTCGATGCAAAAGACTCTGACGTCCGCGGCGGAGAACCTATATTTATCGACGACACCTGCATTGGCGTAACCACGTCAGGAGGCTACGGCTACGCCGTTGAAAAGAGTTTGGGATTTGGCTACGTATCACCCGAACATGCTGCCCCCGGCTCGGCTTTTCAAGTAGGGCTGCTCGATGACCGGTACGAGGCCCGAGTGCTCGAAGACCCTGCTTATGACGCCACCAACATTAGGTTGGCCAGCTAATGGCGGCCCTTCCAGCACAGTGTGAGGTCATCATTGTTGGCGGCGGTGTTATTGGTTGTTCCGTGGCCTACCACCTGACAAAACTGGGTATTACCGACGTCGTTTTGTTAGAGCGCAAGGAATTGACAAGCGGTACAACCTGGCATGCCGCCGGGCTTGTGGGTCAACTGCGCAGCTCTATTAATATGACCAAGCTAGCCCGGTACACCAGTGAGCTGTACCGCGAACTGGAGACCGAGACAGGGCAGGCCACGGGGTACCGGCAGTCTGGGTCAATTTCCATAGCCTCAACCGAGGAGCGACTCGAGGAACTCAAACGCAGCGCCTCTATGGCAAAAGTCTTTGGCCTTGAAGTGAATGTGCTAGAGGTTGATGAAATTGGCGAAAGATATCCGCTAATAGAAACTCAAGATTTGTACGGGGGGATTCACATTCCCTCGGACGGTTATGCCAATGCCGTTGATATTACTCAGGCTCTAGCCAAAGGTGCCCGCAATCGAGGCGCTCAGATTTTCACTGACACTGCGGTTGAAGAAATTTTGCGCACGGGCTCAAAAGTGTCCGGCGTACGCACTGCGGAGGGTGAGATACAAGCCCGCCATGTTGTTATCTGTGGTGGCATGTGGTCGCGGGATCTTGCGGCATCGGTCGGTGTCAATTTACCGTTGCATGCCTGTGAACACTATTACGTTTTGTTTGAGTCCGTAGCTGGCCTGCACCCTGACCTACCGGTGCTTCGCGATTACAACGCCTGTACTTATTACAAATACGACGCTGGGAAATTGCTGGTAGGCGCCTTTGAGCCCAATGCCAAACCCTGGGGCATGGGGGGTATATCTAAGGATTTTTGTTTCGATGAAATCGCCGGAGATTTTGACCACTTCGAGCCGGTTCTTCACGATGCCATGAAGCGTTTGCCCGCACTAGAACAAGCCGGCATCCAAAAGTTTTTTTGCGGACCCGAAAGCTTCACGCCCGACGTGCGTTACCACCTTGGAGAGGCACCTGAGCTGGAAAACTGCTTTGTCGCAGCGGGTTTAAACTCTATTGGCTTGCAGTCGGCGGGTGGCGTGGGCAAAGTCACCGCCGAGTGGATTCGAGACAAACGGCCCCCCGTCGATTTATGGGAAGTCGATGTTCGACGCAACATGCCCTTTCAAAAAAATCGACAGTATTTGCAAGAGCGTGTCAGTGAAAGCTTAGGTTTGCTGTATGCCACGCACTATCCTTACCGCCAATACGAAACCGGACGCGGCGTCCGGAAATCGGCGATTCATGATCGACTGGTGTCTGCCGGTGCCTGCCACGGCGAGGCTTACGGCTGGGAACGACCCAACTGGTACGCACCAGAGGGAATCGAAGCGCGTTACGAATACAGTTACGGTCGCCAGAACTGGTTCAACCATTCCGCCGCAGAACATCAAGCTGTGCGCGAGGGCGTAGCCTTATTCGACCTTTCTTCTTTCGCAAAATTCCGTTTTGAAGGCCGCGACGCAGCGGCGGTTCTCGACCGTGTATGTGCCAACAAGGTCGATGTCAGTTTGGGCCGAGTTATCTATACCCAGTGGTTAAACGAACAAGGCGGTATCGAAGCCGACCTTACCGTAACCCGGCTTTCTGAAACCGCCTTTCTGATTGTCACCGCAGCGGAAACTGAGGTTCGCGATTTTTACTGGCTTAAACGGCATATCCCCGAAACTGCACACTGCATTTTGACCAACGTCACTTCGGGCATGGGGGTACTGTCCATTATGGGGCCTCAAGCGCGAGCACTGTTGCAGTCGCTCACCCCTGACGACCTGAGTCATAAAGCCTTTCCCTTCGCGACCAGCCGCGAGATTGAACTGGGATTGGGCTACGTGAGGGCCTCACGTATCACCTTCGTCGGAGAACTAGGCTGGGAGCTGTATATTCCCACTGAGTTTATGCAGGATATGTATGACCGTATCGTCTCCGCCGGGCAAAGCTTTGGGCTTGTCCATGCCGGTTATCATGCGCTCAATTCTTTGCGGCTGGAAAAGGCTTATCGACACTGGAGCCACGACATAACCGATGAAGACTCGCCCCTGGAAGCCGGCTTGGAGTTCGTAATCAAATTTGACAAGCCCCAGGGGTTTATTGGACGCGAGGCACTGCTGCGTCAGCAGGAGAAAGGCCTTTCACGACAGCTCCTGCAACTCAAACTCTGTGACCCCGAGCCCCTGATCTATCACAACGAGCCGATTTGGCGCGATGGTGCTCTCGTGGGCCACATCACCTCTGGGGCCTACGGGCACACGCTGGGAGGAGCCATTGGTTTGGGCTACGTTGACATACCGTCAGATGGTAATAGCGGCGACGTGCTAACAGGAAGCTACGAAGTGGAAGTGGCATGTGAACGCGTGCCAGCTGAAGTTTCTTTAGACCCAATGTACGATCCCAAGAATACTCGAATCCGCGCCTAACCCCTGTGAACGGCGCCTGAGACCCAGCCCAAGCGAGCTCGAGAAGGGCTTACCGTGGCGCCCGAGCTAGCCCGTCTGCAGCAGGTCTTCAAGGTGCAGTCGAATCGGAAACTTAGCCCGGATTTCGGCATCAACTGCGGCGCTGATATGACTGGGAATATGCGTCGCCAAAATGTCATCGCGCCTGCGGACGGCGCTATCGATCGCGAGGGGCTTTTCAGCTTGCTCCCATAGCGTGGGGCTAAAACGATTACCCACCTCGGGATAAATGTACTCGCTTTGCATTACGGCGAGGGTGTGATCGGATCCCAAATAATGCCCCTTTTCACCGAGGCAAACTTCCGCAAGGTCGTCAAAGCCCAGAGTGTTGGTATTGACCTCGACGCCCCGCACTGCCCTCAACGTGGCCCCTAAAACATCATTATCAAGCAGCAAACTTTCCGGGCACACGCCCAGTAAACTCGAATACATACCGGCCGACTCATAAATAATATTGGCACCCGCAAGGGCGGGCGGCATTAGCGTATGGGCACGCTCGGCGCCCGCTTGAAAGTCCGGCATGTTGGCATCGGTCATGCCGCAGGCAGTCCCAAAAGGCAAATCAAAATGCGCACCCAGCTGCGCGCAGGCGCTGGAAATTAAACCTTGCTCTGGAGACCCGCCACTCATAGACCCCGTGCGCAGATCGGAGACAAAAGGCCAGGTCCCGATAATGGCCGGGGCACCGGGTTTAATCGCGTTAACGTAGACCAGACCACCCAAACATTCGGCCCAAGCTTGACTCACTGCCCCCGCAAGACAGGCCGGTGTTGTAGCCCCCGCCTGTCCGGCCGACAGCAACAGCACAGGCATGCCCCCCTCAACGGCGACGCGCAAACACTCAAGCGCGTCGCTGGCAAACTTCATAGGCGGCACAACAAAACAGTTCGACTGACTAACAAAGGGTCGCTCACGCCACTTCGCTTCGCTACCCGCAATGACATGCAGCATTTCTAAGGTTTTCTCGAGATGCGTGTAATGCCCCCAGCTCGCACCCACATGCTTGCGCGTGCCCGCTACTGAACAATAGGTGGTATTGAGATCCATCTCGTAAGGGTCTTCAATATCTCGCAATACACACATGCGCTGGAACATATGGATGTTCTCGCAGTTGTCGACAATGCGGGCTAGATCATACAAATCTCGCGAGGTCGATTCACGATATTCATTGCGCACAGAGTCGGCCACCATCACTGCCGCGCCAGCGGTAGAGAAATGCACCCGAGTACCTGAAAGATCTAAATCAAAGGCTGGGTCTTGGGCAAACAAGGTCATGTTACGCCGCGCTTTGCTCAGGGCGTCATCAACAACAGCCCGAGGCATGCGCAGCCGACCATCCTCTCCCAACACGGCACCCACAGCCTGACAAGCAGCGATACAATGAGGGGTGGCGTCTTTAAAACCGACCTCTTCAAGAATTCGATAAATATTGGCGACTACCGCATCAAGGTCTGCGTCGGCAAAGGGCCGATACTGCCCTCCCCGCTCCCCTGGTCTGACCGGCTTTAATTCTTCAGCCAGTGGCGCACTGCGTTGCGCGTGTCGTGCCTGTCTACCGCCTGATCGTCTCGCCATGATGGAATTCCCCAAACTAACACCAAAAGCCTGCCGGGCTATGCTTGCACCCGATCGTATTCTGGGTGTAGAAATACCGCATAATTGGCAGCGACACCAGTTCTAAAAACGACACCCAAGAGGTCGGATTTAAGAACAAAATAGTCCGCAGTGTGAACCGGGCCAAACCTGAGAATAAAAGGACGTTTTATGAGTTGGCTGATCATCGGATTTTGGGGTTGCGCGGCAATGTGGCTGATTAGTCTTCTCGGCGATTTAGGTATGGCCCGACGGCCCGATGCCCCTGTGGGGATGTTTTGGATTCCCTTAGTCAGTGCAACCATCGCCTTCATTGGTATGTGTTACTTCGGTCATGCTGCCAGCATATTCGGGTGGTAAGCGACCCGGCATTGCAGCTTGCAATGGCTAAGGCTCGGTTAATCTAAGATTTTCTGCTGCCTTGCCGAGTAGCAGTGATGCTGGCAAGGTTGTGACAGCCATTAAACAGCGTGCGGTGACTATGCGCGGACGCTGCTTGAGCAACAGTCATATAAAACGCGTCCAACGAACAGTATTGTTCGTGCGAAATTAGAGGCACAACACCATGAGCTTATTTGCACGCATCGCCACAATTTCCTTTGCAGTATTGCTTACACCCGTCGCCGCAGCTGATTTGGCCGAGTCTGTTGAGCGCCGTGTTGAGGCCGTCATGCCCGAGGTTGTCTCTTGGCGTCGGGATTTACATGAGCATCCTGAATTGGGCAATCGGGAGTTTCGGACCGCCGGCATTATTGCAGAGCATTTGCGCGAGCTCGGCATGGAAGTGCGAACCGAGGTTGCCCACACCGGCGTAATCGGCATACTCAAAGGTGGTGAGGGTCCCGTTGTTGCGCTGCGTGCCGACATGGACGGCCTACCTGTCACCGAGTTGGTAGACCTTCCTTTTGCCTCAAAAGCACGGGGCGAATACCTAGGCCAAGATGTTGGCGTCATGCATGCCTGTGGTCATGACAACCACGTCGCTATATTAATGGGGGTAGCCGAAGTGCTCGCCGGCATGGGCGATGAATTACCCGGCACAGTCCTCTTTTTGTTCCAGCCTGCCGAGGAAGGCACTCCCGACGGCACTGTAGGTGGCGCCGAGCTTATGCTTCAGGAGGGCGCCTTCGATGATGTGCTACCAGATGCAGTCTTTGGACTGCATGTGTTCCCCTACCCTGCAGGTGTTATTGCAACCCGCCCCGGCGGCCTCATGGCATCCTCTGACAGCTATAAAATTACGGTCACGGGCAAGCAGACCCACGGCGCGGTGCCCTGGGCGGGAGTTGATCCTATCGTCACAGCCAGTCAAATCGTTCTTGGGCTACAAACCATTGTTTCGCGTCAGTTAGACGCCACACTCACGCCTTCGATTGTAACGGTGGGTAAAATCGACGGTGGGGTTCGCAGCAATATTATTCCTGAGTCGGTTGATCTTATTGGCACCATTCGCACCTTCGATGCCGAGACACGTCTGGACATTCATGAACGCATTCGCAGAACAGCCACTCACATTGCCGAGGCGGCAGGCGCTACGGCCCAGGTTGATATCGATCTTGGCTACGGCGTAACCCGCAACGACCCCGAGCTTTATCAAAAAATGGCGCCAACGCTGCGGGGGGTAGCAGGCAGTCAGTTTATTGAAGCGCAGCAAACGACCACAGCTGAGGATTTCTCCTATTTCGCGAACCAGGCGCCCGGGCTCTTCCTCTTTCTTGGGGTTGCACCCGAGGATCCAAGTTTGGTGTATCCCAACCACTCGCCCCGCTTTTACGCCGATGAGCGAGCGCTTCCCGTTGGCGTCAGAGCACTGACCGCTTTGACCCTCGACTTCATGGCGGACAACTAGACTTAAACCTTTGCGACCTCAGGGGCCATTGCCACTGCAGTGGTTCCAAAGGCCCAAAACCGCTATGGTTTGAGGCATCGGCAACAGGGAGCACCGCGACACCGTGAGTGATTTAGTCGTCAGGCATATTAACTTCGATGTGGATCAGGCCAAATTTATTTGGAACCCTGACAACCCCTCGTTTTCTGTGCTGATGAACCAAATCACGTTCTTTGTCGTCGGCTTTGAAAAGTACATGTGCCGGGTAATGCGCGATGCCGAGGCGCACATCACCGACCCAGCCGTCATGGAAGAAGCCATTGCTTTTCGCAAGCAGGAAGCCATCCATGCCCAAAAGCACATGCGCCATGCCAAAGCACTCATAGGCCAGTATCCCGCGTTGCAGGGCGTGCTCGACAAAGTCCTCGCTAGCTATGACGAGGTCTACAACACCCACCCGTTGGAATATCACCTAGCCTATGCGGGCGGCCTAGAGGCAATTTTCACCCCGTTTTTTAAAATGATACTGGATCACCGAGCCGCATTGTTTGCACAGGGCGATGCCCAAGTGGCATCGCTATTTGTCTGGCATTTTTGCGAAGAAATCGAGCATAGAAGCTCCGCCTACGATGTTTACAACCACGTTGTAGGCAGCCATTGGTATCGCATTCGAAAAACCGGAGCGTTTCAAAAGCATACCCGTGATCTGTTTGACATGATCAAAGGTGAATTCGAATCGCTGGTTAAAGACGTTCCAGAAAACGCCTATTCAGATAACCCCTTTGCGCGTATACCGCTCTGGGCGCAACTTAGGTCAGCCGTCGGGGTGCTGGCCTCACAGTTCCCTTGGCATGACAGTGTGAACCAGCCTTTACCCGACTACTACGACGAGTGGCTAGGTCATTGGCAGGCAGGGGCCGATGTATCTCAAATCGTCGGCAAACCGCAGCACCCGGTGCTCAGTGACTGAAACAGCACTCACCTTCACCCAACTGGTCGAGCGCCTTGGCGGCTTTCATCCCGAGAACATTGAGAGCTGGGCCTTCATAAAAAGCCCTTTGACGCTGTCCCACTGGACTATGAATGTCATTGAGGTGCTGCTCATCCTAGGTGCACTTTGGGGCCTGCGTCACAGCATGACGCGCTTTAAGGCAGGCGAGTCCATTTATCTGGGCTTCTGGCTGGCTTCGGTCATTTTTATGCTGGCGCTGGAAATACCCGTATATTTTCCTGAGAAGCTGGGCGCACCGGACAACGCCCTGTTTTTCATTCATAACGAGTTTTCGGTGCAGTTCTTCTTTGGGCGAGCGCCCCTGTATATCCTCGCACTTTACCCGGCCATCATGTACGCATCCTTCGTCCTTGTCAGGCAGGCTGGGCTCTTTGACCAACGCGGGGGGACACTTATTGGCGCACTAGGCGTAGGCGTAGTCCACCATGTGTTCTATGAGATTTTTGATCACTTTGGACCCCAGTATGGCTGGTGGACATGGAATTATCCCAACTTCACCTCTTCCCTCGCCTCGGTGCCGGTCTCCAGCATGGTCAGTTTTGCCTTTGTAGGGCCCATTGCGCTGACCCTTGCTACCCAAATTTTAGTCCCTAAGGGGAATTTTCGTGTTCGGGGCTTCGCTCTGGGAACACTGCTGGCCGGGCTGCTAACACCCATAATTTTCGTGCTGCTCACACTCAACACCTGGTTCAGTGTACTGGGCATTGACCTAACGCCCCGCTTGGAGATGCTAGCCTCCGTAGCCATTATAGGAGCGGCTTTAGGGCTCACGTTGCGTCAATTTCTGCATCTTACCGTTTTCTCTGTCGAGGGGCTTTGGCACTATTCTCGAGGCTATTTTGCGCTTTTCCTCAGCGCGTTTTCGGGCCTCTGGCTATACGCCTTGCCCGATTACTTAGCGGCAACTCAAGGCCTGACCCCACAAGGGTTTCCGGTGGGTTCTCTACCCTATGTGTTGGGCTGTATGGCCTTTGGGTTATTTTTCCTTCTTAGGAAGCGACGATAGGTTCTGAGGTTATTCAGTACCTTGACGTAGTACAGTTTGCATTGGCTTGAAAGCCGTAGTCGAAACAGAAGGTATTACTCCACCCATGAAATCATTCCTCATAACGTTGGGCGTCATTGCAACCGCAGTTATTTGGTGGGCGGCAGTCGCTGTTACACAACAACTCAATGCCGCGCGCAATGTAGAGGACCAGATATCGGCCCTTACCCTCAGCGAGCGAACCATCACCTCCCCAGCGGTCTGGGGTGAAGTGCTTGGAAAGCTTGGAAAGCAAGAAATTGACCGCCTGTTTGAGCAGCAGAGCTCCAAAGCGTTGCTCATCGATGCAACAGAAAAACTGCTGTACAACGCCATCGTCGAGTACCGCGACACCCTCAGGGAAAAACAGGCAAGCGCCAAAACCATCAACAACTCGCTGCAGGCAATGGGGCAGGCATTTATTCTGGATGTTCTGGTAGATTTTGACGCCCTTGAAAGCTCAGTACCGGCTATTGCAGAAGCCTTCGTCGAGGACCTCGAGCAAGGCGAACTAGCGGCCGACCTCGAATCAGCACTGAGCCAATATCTCAAGAGTCTGTCCGTAGACTTAAATGCCGCAGCCATTGATCAAACACGATCCATCCATCGTCTACTACAGTGTGCAACGACAGCTCAGTGCGTGGCAAAGCTAAACGCCTCACAGCAACAACACCAAGAGCAAGCTAAGCTTCTAGGGCTGTGCCTTGCACTCGCGCTGCTATCTTTAATCGTTATAAATCGTTTCGCCCCCTCGATGAACCAGGGGTCCGTATCACCACGCGCGATGACTCTTTGCTTACTCAACATTTCAATTCTGGCTTTACTGGTGCCCGGCATTTTGGTGCCAATGATGAAGTTAAAGGCGTTCATCGAGCCATTCGAAATGAGTATTGGCGGGGCACGCCTATATTTTGATCAACAACTGCTGATGTATCAAAACAAAAGTGTGGGCGACCTCGTTGCCTTGCTTGTCGAAACCGGACAGCCTTCGCTCTTTATTTTAGCCGCCGGTATGACGTTATTTTGCGTCCTCATCCCGGTGAGCAAATGTTTGGCTGCCATAGTATTGCTACTTCGAACAAAGAGTAGCTCTGCTCACCCTGCACTCAAATGGTTGGCCACCGACTCTGGAAAATGGTCGATGGCGGATGTTTTTGTCGTCGCGCTTATCATGGCTTTCATCGGCATGGATCAGCTGATTGCAAGTCATACCGACGCCATGAATACGCTATTCACCGAGGCACAGTTTGTGCAGGCCGCTTCTGCGTCTAAGTTGGGGATGGGGTTTTATTTCTTCCTTAGCTTTGTCGTGCTCAGCTTTTGGACCGCAAAGGAATGCAAGGGAGCATTAGAGGCCACTGCAGCGGTGGCCCCCGCTAAATCGGTCCAGGCGTAGCTTGTGCCTAACGTGCTCCGTTAAGCTGCTCCACCACTCGGCCTCACTTTACCAACGACACCGCCGAGTACATGGGTTAAGAATTCGAAAACCAGCCTAATAAAGAAACAACCGACTCAATCGCCGAACTGGTAGTTCGCCACCCTGCGGCCCTGGCACTGCATTTTGAAAGCGCTTGACCTCCAGTGTTGCCACAGCAGCCCAGCACATGACGACAGAAGTAACTGCTAGTATTTATTGATATCAGTATCGTCCTGCCCTGCCGCGGGTTTTTTGGTCCATCGGCGCAGCGGCACTAGAATCAACAAGCTAAAAACGGCGAAGAACGTCAGCAAAGCCTCCCAGCTGCCGGTAAAAGGCATCGGCAAGGCATCTTTTAGCAACAACGAGCTTCCCGTAACCGCCGCGCCAATGCCGAAGGATAAGAGAATAAAATCCAGCCCAAGCACCACGTCCAGCGCAACCAGCAAAAGTGCTGCAATAAACCAAACTTCATAGCTAAGTAGTAAATTCATCTCAGGCTCCATCCGGGCGTCGTAATACGTCTTGGAGGCCGGCTAACCCGCCCAGCGTCTTGGTAACATCAGAGGGGAGCACAATGGTCTTGGTATTTTCAGAAGATGCCATTTGCGCGATCGCATCGACTTGACGCTTTAAAATTTCGAAATCAACCGCAGGCTGTCCATTGTCTGCTATCGCCTCGGCAATCATTTTTGTTTGCTGTGCATCGGCTTCGGCTTTTTTGATCACCGCATAAGCATCGGCGTCGGCGGTCAGCTTTATAGCCTCGGCTTTTTTGGTCGCCTCGTAGAGCTCGGCATCGGCTTCGAGCTCTACCCTCGAGCGTTCACCCTCTGCCTTGGCCACCGTCGCACGACGCTCCCGCTCTGCATTAAGCTGCTGACGCTGGGCCTGCTTGGTTGCTTCATCGACCCTGACATCTGTGATCTCTGAACGGGTAATCTCGAGGCCCCAAACTTCTGATGCATCGCGCAGATTTTTGAGAATCTCGTCATTCATCTGCTGGCGGCTACTCTGAATATCATCGAGCTCTAATTTGCCCGCAGCGCTACGAATAATAGATTCAGCGGTCGTTCTTAGTGCCAGTGGCACGTCCCGAATTCGATAGACCGACTTTGCAGCATCAATGACCCGAAAGAAAACCGTGGTTTCCAAAACAATTTCAACGTTGTCCCGGGTAATAACCGATATGTCGAAGGCATCAAGCTGACGTTCTAAGACCACAACCTTGTGCTCAATGCGGTCTAGAAAGGGAATCAGCAAGTTGATTCCTGCAGATAGAGTTTCACGATACTTACCAAAACGTTCCACCACGTATTCATCTGACTGAGGCACAATGGCAACAGACTTAGCCGCCACTAAAATCGCAAAGGCAAAAAATGCCAAGGTTAAGATGATTCCAAGATCCATATGTTATCTCCTATATATTGTTGGCTTCCCGAGCATCCGAATCAGCAATCGCGAGTACCCCTTGTAAAGGCCTCGGTCTTGCCCGATCACGGGGCTTAGAAGCGACTCTGCGCCCTCTTACAACTGTGAGGAAAGCTCAGCCACTACCATGCGTTAGAGAGCCTTGAATCGAATCCATGGCCAAGGCCTCCGTAAGCACTAAGCAGCGATCTACATTATCAGGCTAAGCATGGGGTGCCAAACCAGAAGCGTATGTGCCTGCACTTTTGATGAAATTCTCGAATTATGGCTACGGCTCGCGGGAGCTTTTTACCACCTGAGTAGCAACGAAGAAGTACGTCGCGTGAACGCCTGTCGGCAGCCCTAAAGTACACAGTGAAGAATTCAAATCGCTGTATACCGAAACATGGTTCAACACATAGGACATCGCGAGAAGCTCAAAAGGGGCTAATGCGAGAGCGCTGGCAGATTGGCGAGCTTTTGAGGTGGGCGGAAGCCTAGTTGCACCAATCTAGGACGAAACAATCGATCAAGCATGTGAAGTAAAGGAAATGGCCCGCCCGGAGAGATTCGAACTCCCGACACCCAGGTTCGAAGCCTGGTGCTCTATCCAGCTGAGCTACGGGCGGAGGCCTGCGATCATAGGGATGCATAGAATTCAGGTCAAGCTCGAAGGGAGGCACAATGGCGAATTCTCGGCGGAAAACAGCTCTGAGCCGATTTGAAGGGACAACCCCATCGTAGCAAGTTATATTTTAGTTGGGTTGAGCGTGGAGTTTTCTTTCGCCTCCTCCTACGGCGAATCTTCGCGACAGCGCAGGCGAGGCTAACGAACAATCCAATTGCAGTTGCGAGTGCCTAACTTTGAGGTCAGAGTAACCCTCACGCTTGACACAATAAGAACCGAGGGATTGATCATGCCCAGACTCCGACAAGTCGCGCGACCCGATGCAGACCCCATTGCCCGCCAAATGTATGATTTGATTTTCGGCGACCGCGATCCCGTGGCAACACCCGGCACTGCTACGGGAACCCCCGGCAACTGGTGGACGGTTTTTGCTCTGGTACCCCAATGTTTGAAGCACGCCCTGCAGGGCTTTCAATTCTATCGTGATCCCCAGCGCAAAATTGATCCGCAGCTGAGAGAGTTGGCACAAACACGGGCAGGCTATGCCAGAGGGTCACAATTTGTGTTCTCTCAGCACAGTAAATCTTGCCGCTCTGTGGGCCTGTCGGAGGATAAAATTGCTGCACTTCCCCACTGGTCAAGCAGTGCTGTTTACTCGGATCTTGAGCGGTCGGTCCTTGCCTACACCGATGCCCTAGTCTTAGAAGGCGGCCGCGTTCCCGATGGCCTCTTTACCGAGCTCAAAAAAGCATTATCTGACGAAGCAATATTGGAGCTCACGTACATAACAACACTTTACGACATGCACGCCACCATCGCTCGGGCACTGCGCCTAGAATATGATGACGTGGACGAACGCATCACTGAAATCAATGCGCCCACGGAAGCTGCGAACCGCGACGTTATGGCCATGATCGATAAGGAGACGCACTAGTGGCTTACCATCACCTCGCCATGGCAGCGGCAGACATGGCTGCAATCCATGACTTCTACGAAACGGTTTTGGGATTTGAATTGGTAAAGGTAGAAGTCGGCCCTGTGCCCGATGGTGGCTGGGCAAAACATTTTTTTTATCGAATGGCCGGTGACGACTCTTCTTTTATTGCTTTTTGGGAGCTGCATGAGGTGCCGGGCTGTGAAAACCTAGAGACATCACTGTCAAGGGCCGCTGGTGTTCCCGACCAGATCAACCACATCGCCTTTAATGCCCCAGATTTGGACAGCCTTAATCAACGCAAAGAAGCGTGGCAGCGCGCTGGTTTGAATGTGCTGGAGGTGGACCATAACTGGTGCCACTCCATCTACACGAAAGACCCCAACGGCAATATGGTGGAGTTTTGTGTGACCACTGGCGCCTTTAGCGCTGATGATCGGGAATTGGCTTTAAAAGCGCTTACCAGCGATCAAATCAGCCACTCTGCACCTCCAGCAAGTATCGAGGTCCATCGCGCTACGGTTGAATAATTATCCTGTCAACTTTAATGCATCGACACGCCGCAACATGTCGATAAGGCCTCGCTCCAAGCGCCTTCAAGCGACGCACTTACGTCACCCTAGATGCGCAAGACTCGAGGCCTTTTACGTTTGGCCCCTTGAAAAGCCGTTATGCTTTCATACATTCACTACTTGATGACGACGATGACCTACGCCCTCAAACAACTGTCTTTATATCTGCTGCTTCTCGGAGGTTTTGGCCTAGCGCTAAGCAGCCCCTTGTCCCGGGCAGGGACGGTGGTGCACACCACCATTGATTCTCAAGCGCTGCAGGCGCCCTACCCCTTGACGGTATACATTCCCGACCAAGAACCGACACAGGAATCACCATACCCCGTCATTTATTTATTGCACGGCTCCTTTGGCTCAGAAAATGATTGGCTAGCCAATGGCAACCTCAAATCCACCGCCGACCGACTAATGGCCTCAGGTAAAATTCCACCTGCACTTATTGTCATGCCGGGGTCTCAAAGCTGGTGGCTCAATGGCCACAACGAGTCCGCTGAAAACGCATTTTTCGAAGATTTAATCCCTTATATCGAGGCCAGCTACCCAACAGCTCGAACTCGGGCGGGACGTTTCGTTGCAGGTCTATCGGCTGGGGGCTACGGCGCAACGCGATTTGCACTGAAGCACCCCGAGCTATTTGGCGCTGCGGCGGCTCTAAGTCCAGCCACTTATGTCCCGCTGCCGCCTAAGAACTCATCGGCCCATAGACATCCTGCGTTTTTAGACGCCGACGAGCGCTTTGATGAGCAGCTTTGGCAACGGAGTAATTACCCCGCCCTGTGGGACGATTACATCGCCAAAAACATTACCGTTCCTTTTTATATTAATAGCGGCGACCATGATGAATTTAATATTGCCCACCATGCCACCGCCCTGTTTACGAAGTTGCGCGACCTGCAGCCTGATGCAGCGGAGCTTCGTATCGTAGACGGTGCCCATGATTGGCAGGTCTGGGAGCAGACACTGCCCGAGGTACTGATATTTTTGCTCACCCAGCACCAGTGAGCTTGGTCTTCTGCAACAAGTCCGATGGCTGGGGCATTACCAACTTGGCCGTAAATGGCTAGGTTAAGGTTTGCCAGAAAATCAGAGTGGCAAATACAACACAATGTGCGCAGTATGCTGCCCACAAACTATGATTTCCAAGGCGCCCAAAAGGAGCTCTGCTGTGACCAATGAAACTGAATACGTACCCCCCGCAGTATGGACATGGGATGACGAATCTGGCGGCCGTTTCGCTAAAATCAATCGCCCCACAGCCGGCGCACAGTCTGAGAAGGACTTGCCTGTGGGAGAGCATCCTCAACAGCTTTATTCCCTCGGGACGCCCAATGGCGTCAAGATCACCATCATGCTCGAGGAGCTGCTCGAGTTGGGTGTAGCAGACGCTGAGTACGATGCATGGCTCATCAACATTCAAGAAGGCGCGCAATTTACATCCGGATTTGTCGGCGTCAATCCAAATTCAAAAATACCCGCCCTTCTTGATCGCAGTGGGGACAAACCCGTGAGAGTGTTTGAATCAGGAGCGATCTTGCTGCACCTCGCGGATAAGTTTGGGCATTACATGCCGAAGGACAGTGACTCCCGGGCCGAAGTTCTCAGCTGGCTGTTCTGGCTACAAGGTTCAGCTCCCTATCTAGGGGGCGGATTCGGACATTTTTATGCCTATGCACCCTACAAAATGGAGTACCCGATCAACCGGTTCAGCATGGAGATAAAAAGACATCTTGATCTTTTAAATCAGCGACTTGCAGAGCATACCTATCTAGCCGGTGAAGAGTATACCATCGCTGATATTGCCACTTGGCCATGGTACGGCGCCCTTGCGAAGGGGCTGCTTTATGAGGCCGGCCAGTTTCTTGACGTTGAGAGTTACGTTCACGTTCAACGTTGGGCCAATTTAATCAGCGAGCGCCCTGCAACAAAGCGCGGGAGGCTCGTGAATAAAGCCTGGGGGGGAGAAGATAAGCAACTGCTGGAGCGTCATAGCAAAACCGACTTCGACACCATTAACTGGCGCTAAACCTTTCGTTTAATTCATCCGCGACCCGCAGGCTTTAGGGTGGTACACTCGCCGCCCGCTGCGCACTCATAAAAACAATAAATTGCAGATGCACTGACCGAGTTGAATGAGGGGGTTGAGCGTGTCAGATTTGAATAACGTGGCAAGCGCCACACTGTTTACTGATGAAAACAAAGATCTACTGGCAAAAATGCTGGAGAAGGCTCTCTTAGAACCTTTAGTGCCAATGGAGCCCGCCGCGGCGCAGAAGTACATGGAGCAGGTAGCGGTTCGGACAGCCAACGACAATCGAACCGACATTGAACTGTTTCAAATGGTGCAAATGAGTAGCAGCGAATCCACTTACGTCATGCGGTTCGCGCTCTTCCAAAATCATCAAGCGATAGGTTTAGACATTATGGATGCCGAGAACGGGCAGTTCTTCATTCCAGAGTCATGCCCCATTTGCCAGCTTTCCGAACCCACAATCAACTGATAATCATTTGAAGGACCGAATCACCTTCGCGACATTGGTCGCTCTGGTCGCCTACGCGGCCATCGCGACAGACCTGTATCTACCTGCGATTCCAGCGATAGTCGCCGAGTTCGGGGCCACCAGCTCCGATGGACAGCTCACCCTATCCACGTTTATGTTGGGCATCGCGGTTGGACAACTTATCTTTGGCCCCCTATCTGACTATTTCGGCCGTTTGCCCGTGGTCAGGATAGGTACCGTTCTTTTTTTAGTCACTTCGCTTGCCTGCGCATTGGCCTCTTCTATGGAATTCATGTGGCTAGCTCGCTTGGCTCAGGGGCTATCCGCTGCGAGTGGTCCAGTCATCGCTAGGGCCATTGTCAGAGACCGATACGAAGGCCCAAGGGCGGCTCAAATGATGGCCATCCTGTCTGGGGCCATGGCCGTGGTGCCCTTAATGGCTCCAACATTGGGCGCGTGGCTACTTATCTTGGTGAATTGGCGGGCTACTTACGTATCCCTAGCCCTTTTCGCCGCGCTTGTACTGCTAGGACTGCGCAGTTTCGAGGAATCGGCACCGCACATCCGGCAGGGGAAAATTGGAATCGTCCCCGTGCTACAACATTTCTCAACCTGCGTAAAAAATCGACGCTTTCTAGGCTATCAAATTTGCGGGACCGCGGCTTTTTCAGCCATTGTTGCCTACCTGTCGACAGTTTCATTTTTCATGGGGGATGTGTTTAACCTGCCCACTCAATACTTTGGCTATGCGTTTGCTGTCACCGTGGCAGGCTTTATGGTTGGTGCCCTGTTGTGCGCACGTGTTGTTGTTCGTCTGGGTATTAATCGGACCTTAGCTCTGGGCACCACGCTGTCACTGTTGGGAGCGTTGGGGCAGTCGTTGGGCGCGAACTTTTCCGACACGCCCATTATTTTGCTCGCGGGGTGTTCCTTTATTATGTTTTTGGGCGTTGGCTTCACCTCCGCAAACGCATCAATGGGGGCCCTGTCCTTGTTTCCCGACCATGCGGGCTCCGCCTCCGCAGTTTTTGGCTTCACACAGTCCTCTGTTGCGGCGCTGGTGGGCGTAATCGCCGGTCATTTTTACGACGGAACACTAGCCTCGGTCACAAGCATTATGTTTATTTGTGCCGCCATCGGCATGCTGGGCTTGCCGCTGGCACGGGCACAAATACCCGTAAGGGGTAGTAGCTGGATCCGATTAAGGGGCAGATAATAAGTACCATCAGCAGAGCTATTTATAGGCTCCATTTTATAGGAGATTACTGTGCACGAAATCAATAAGGACATGGAAGTTCTCACCCAGGCCATCGTCCGCTACGCCGTCGACAGAGTGCGAATGGATCCACCAACCCTAGACATGGCTAGGCCCGAATCTGAGCTGCAAGCAATGGCTGGGCAAACGGTCACTGAAGAAGGTTTAGGCGGTTTAGAAGCCCTGCGGGTGTTTACCGATGTATTAGCGCCTGCGTGTTTGTCAGTGGACCACCCGAGGCTACTTGCCTTTGTACCCGCGGCCCCCACTGAAGCGGCCACCTTATTCGACCTGGTTGTTGGCGCCTCCAGCATCTTTGGCGGGACATGGCTGGAAGGATCTGGGGCGGTTTATGCTGAGAATCAGGCCTTGCGCTGGATTTCAGATCTCGCTGGCTTTCCTGCAGAGGCCGGTGGTGTGTTCGTCAGTGGCGGGACTGCAGGGAATCTTTCAGCGCTGACCGCTGCACGTCATGAATGGCGACGTAAAGACGCCAGCAAACGTGCCATGCGCGGCCTTATTGTGTCCTCTAAAGGTGCTCATGCCTCTATCGCTCAGGCGGCACACGTCATGGATGCGGACCTCGTTGAAACCGGTGGTCACCAACTTACCGGTAAAGACGTAGCGGAGACTATTAACAGCTTGAGCACTGAGGATCGTGGCCGACTTTTTGCTGTCGCTTGCACCGCGGGAACCACTAACCTGGGCATTATTGATGACATGACGTCTATCGCCGACGTTTGCGAGGCAGAGTCACTATGGATGCATGTGGACGGCGCCTATGGTGGCGCTGGTTTGGCAGCGCCCTCGGTTCGCGCGCAATATGACGGCATAGAGCGGGCCGACACTTTTATCGTTGACCCACACAAATGGCTGTTTGCTCCCTTCGATTGCTGCGCCCTGATTTACCGAGACCCTGCAACTGCTCGCCGTGCCCATCGGCAGAAAGGCGATTACCTTGAAGTTTTATACGACGGGGAATGGAATCCTTCTGACTATGCCCACCATTTATCTCGGCGTGCGAGAGGGCTGCCGCTGTGGTTCAGCTTGGCAACGCATGGGACCAGCGCTTACACAGATGCCGTAGAGCGGAGTCTTGAGGTGACTAAAGCAGCCGCCACGCTTATTGACGAGCACCCTAACCTCGAAATGGTTGTTGCGTCACAGCTCTCTATCTGTGTCTTTAGGCGCCCCGGGTGGATGCCTGAAGATTACAGCGCATGGAGCGACAAGCTGCTTCAGGATGGACTTGGGTTCGTCACCCCAACCAAGCACGAAGGCGAAACAGTACTGAGATTTTGTATTGTTAATCCCCGCACCGGCATCGATGACATCCGTATGATTTTAGATACCTTGTAAGCATGGAACAGGCCCTCCCCTATCGATGGGATCTTTTACTACGGTATCGGTTCATTGAATGTATTGCCCTGTGGGAGGGTCGGCTAACCACTCGTCACCTCGTGGAAACCTTTGGCATTGGGCGGCAGCAAGCCAGCAAGGACATCAATACCTACAACCGAAGCGTGGCACCCGACAACCTTCGCTACGACAAGTTTCTCAAAGGCTATGAACCCAACGCCCACTTCAAGCCCACCGTTACCCAGGGTCTCGCAGAAGAGTATCTCCAACTGCTCGCCAATCGCAGTGAACTGCACCGCACGTTTTCCTCTGTTGCCCTACCCCATGCAAATACTGAAGTTTTAGAGCCTCCAATCCGTCCCGTATCTCCGGAACTGCTGCGCCCTCTGCTACAAGCAGCTCGTGAACAGCAGCGCTTGGAAGTCGACTACGTATCACTCAATAACCCCAGCCGAGAAGGCCGCATCATTGCCCCCCATACCCTTGTTTGGACGGGGCTACGCTGGCACGTCAGGGGTTGGTGCGAACAAAATCAAGGGTTTCGTGACTTTGTCCTAAGCCGATTTAGAGGAATCCCAGAACTGCTGGGCGAAGCAACTCAACATAGTGATGATGATCACGACTGGCATAAAACGATCGAGCTAGTACTCAAGCCCGACCCTCGTCTCTCAGACGCCCAACAAGACGTGGTCGCTACAGATTTTGGAATGACTGATGGCTACTTAAACGTTCATGTCCGAGCCCGGCTGGCAAATTACTTGTTGCAGCTGCTGAACATTCACACAGGGGACCCCTTAGCCGACCCCAAGGCCCAACAAGTGGTTATTGCTAATCGAACTGCTGTGGCAGCTTGGTTGTTCTAGGCTGTGAGCGCCCCCAACAGGGTAGTGAAAGTGCGCTTTTTACAGAGTTTTGTGATGACCCTCACACTAACCAGCGGTTTAACTTTGTGCCACTGCGACAATTCGTTAGATTGAAAGGTCATTAGGATCCAGAGTTAGAGTGTTACATGAACTCACCAGCAGCGCTTTCCACACACAGCGCAACCTCCGAACGTCGCGGAAGGCAACCTGCCGTTCCAGACCAACTCGAGAATCTACTGAGCTTTGAGCAATCGGTAACGCTTACCGCAAAGAGTCAGTTTGGATGGACCCTAGCGTTCGTTCGTCGACCGCTCTTCCAAGATATTGAAGTGGTCATACAGAACCCCGAGCACACTCAATTCATGTCGATTGAGCAGGACGGCTCCACCAAGCCCTTTTACAACGTCCGCGGTGGCGACTTCCGCTAAACTCCGGCATCATCATCAGCGATAAATAACTAACGGCTCACTTCGGTGGGCCGTTTTTTTGGGGTGATGAATGCGAGTTTTGGGCATTGATGGTTGCCGAGGGGGCTGGATTGGCGTTTGGTACAGCCCGAGCGAGCTGGGCTGGCGTTTCAGCACCACACTCAGCGATCTACTCACGGTACCAGCCGCAACACATGCCTTTATCGATATGCCCATCGGACTGTCTGATAAAGGCCCTAGATTGTGTGACCGGGCAGCTCGTCAGATGCTGGGGCGTAAATTCTCAAGCTCTGTGTTTCCAACACCAACTCGGCTCGCTCTCAAAGGCAAGGATTACCCTGAGGCTAATGCACTCAATCGCCAACAAAGCGGCAGCGGACTCAGCAAACAATCTTATTACTTGCTGCCAAAGATTCGTGAAGTTGACGGTTGGCTCCGGAAAACCTCCAGCCCCAGCGTGCTTTTACGCGAGGCCCACCCCGAAGTTGCGTTTAACGCGATAAATGGCGCCTCGCTGTGTCATAAAAAGAAAACAGCGGAAGGATTTCAAGAGCGTTTGGCGTTGCTGCGTCAACTTGATGACCGTGTTACGACACTGACTGAGAATATTTTAGCCGCAACGCGCCGCAAGGATGTCGCCGCGGACGACATATTAGACGCCTGTTGCTTAGCCCTAATGGTCCTGTGCGGGAAATTTCAAACGCTACCTGCAACACCAGAAAAAGACGGCAAAGGTCTCAACATGGAAATTTGCTTCTATGGGTCCTGAGGTAATGCAAGCCACTGCATGAATGCGCCTCTGCTCTGCTTTTATTGCTACGGGGTGTCCAAAAGTTTCAGCCTCGCCCTCAAATCAGCGGCTTTTGCCTCCAGCAGATTGGAAGCGGTCAGCGCGGGACAACGAAACATCAGCCGCGCAGCGCAGCAAAACCCTCAAACACCTTAACCGTCAGAAAACCTGCACAGAGCCCCAATACCCCGCCACACAATGTCGGCAGCACAATCGCCGCTCCACCTAACTGAGCCGAAAACTGCTCGACACTATGGGCAACCGCTGGCATCGCATGCAATAGAATTCCGCCCCCTACTAAGAACATGGCAACGGTACCCACCACTGAAAGCCCTTTCATAAGTCGTGGTGCAAACCACAGCAATGCCCCTCCCACTCGGCGCAAAGCTCGATGCCAATAACTTGGCCCTTCTCGCTGGGTTAGCAAAAGCCCTAAGTCATCAATCTTGACGATACACGCCACCAAGCCATAGACCCCAATAGTCATTAACGTTGCAATACCCGCTAGGACTATAAGCTGCGTGAGCTGCTCCTGGCCCTCTACCACCCCCAAGGTCAGCACGATAATTTCAGCCGATAAAATAAAGTCTGTGCGCACAGCACCCCGAATTTTATCGCGCTCCAACTGCGCCAGATCGCAGTCAGGATCGGCCAGGTGTTGCATCACCTCTGCGGCCTCTTCCTCCGAGTGTGCTGAAACACCATGAAGCAATTTCTCCGCGCCCTCGAAACATAAATACAGGCCGCCACACACCAGCAGTGGTGTGATGAGCGCCGGCGCAAATGCAGAGATCACCAACGCCGCCGGAACCAAAATAAGCTTATTGATAAAGGAGCCTTTTGCGACGGCCCAGACAACCGGCAACTCACGGTCGGGTCTGACACCCAGTACGCGCTCAGCGTTTACCGCCAAATCATCACCGAGAACACCCGCGGTTTTTTTTGCTGCTATCTTCGACATCAGAGCGACATCATCAAGTACAGCAGCGATATCGTCGACCAACGCTAATAAACTACCAAAAGCCATAAACCTACCCTCTCCTGCGGCGCATTGATGGTTGCCTCATTTTTGACTTCGGATAGCGCGGAAGCTTACCCGTGGACAAGTACCGGTAGATTGTTTCCTGAGATTGAAGGTTAGCCATATGCTTTGCTGAGGACAGCAATACGTTGTCTTGATGGGTATTGAGCCTTCGGGCTTTAACATTGTCATGCCATTGTTGATCAAGGATATCTTGGAGCATTTTTTGCGCATTAACATCAAGCAGGGGGCACAAAACCTCTACTCTAAAGTCGATATTACGGGTCATTAAATCGGCGGAACCAAAATAATAAGCAGGATGGCCTCGGTTATGAAATACATACACTCTGGCATGCTCAAGATACCGATCCACGATACTGATCGCTTCAATATTTTCTGACAGGCCCTCGACACCTGGCAACAGCGAGCACATCCCTCGGATGATTAATCGAATTTCAACACCGGCCTGACTTGCCTCGTAGAGCTTGTTAGACAATTGCTGGTCAACCAGATTGTTGCACTTCAGAATCATCGCCGCGCGATAACCCCCTTTCGCGTGCTGAATTTCCCTGTCGATCATGGCCATGAGACCGGAACGGGAGCTATGTGGAGACACCAGCAGCTGTTCATAATCGGGGCGTCGGTAGTTAAATTTAAGAAAATCGAAAACCTTCGCTACATCACGCCCAATGGTTTGATCGAAGGTTAGGAGTGAAAAATCGGTATACAGACGCGCAGATTTTTCATTGAAGTTACCGGTTCCAATATGACTGTAATAGCGCACTTTTTGTGACTCTCGGCGCTCAATCAAAAATAGTTTGCTGTGGACCTTTAAACCGGGAATCCCAAAAATAACCTCAATGCCCGTATCGGTCAGGCGCTGTGCCCAAGCAATATTGGCCTGCTCATCGAACCGCGCGGCCAGCTCTACGACAACCTGAACTGCTTTGCCGTTATCGTTAGCATTGATCAGGGCATCTACAACCCGCGAATTTTCGGCAACACGATACAAACAAATTCGAATCTTAATGACATCGGGGTCCAGTGCTGCGGTCTTCAGTACGTCAATGATGTAATCAAAAGCGTGGTAGGGATAATACAGAAACACATCCTGCTCTCGGATCGCCGCAAAAATACTGCCATCACCCTCTAATCGCGCAATCGGTATCGTGGGACGCGGTTTAAACTCGAGATATTTAGAACCCGGGTTAGGAAACCCCATAAAATCTTTTGAATTATGGTATCGAGCCCCCGGGATCATGCTGTCATATTTGCCAAAGCCAAACCGCTTTCGCAGGTAATCCAGCATCCGCCTTGGCATCTTTTCATCAAATACAAAGCGCACGGCGTCTGCCCTGCGACGTTGTTTAAGGCCCGACGCCATTTTCGCTATCAAGCTCTCATTAATACTGGAGTCAATCTCAAGCTCAGCGTCCCTGGAAAACTTAAAACAGTAGGCAGAGACAGATTCAATCTCAAAGACACCACGAAACACCTGAGGTAAGCACGCTCTAATAATGTTATCGAGCACAATGAACACCCTACCCTTGCTGCCCTTGCCGTGCTTACGGCCAGGAACCTCAATAAAACGTCCCAATTTCTTAGTAGGAACCTCAAGCAGTGCATATTGGGGCCCTGACGTCGTCTCAATATCGACGGCAAGATAAAGCGACTCATCAGTCAGATGAGGGATAGGCTGATCATCTCTCAGTAAGATGGGTTCAAGTTCTGGCTTTACTTTGCTGTGGAAGAACGCTTCCACAAACGCCAGCTGGCCTTCCTGCAATTGAGTTTCATTGATGAGATAGACGCCCTTCCGGGTGAGTTCTCTCAGCAACTTTACATAAATAGCTTCAAATTCTTGCTGCAATGTCAGCACACGGTATTGAATCGCCGCCAGTAACTTTTCAGCGCGCTGTCGGCTTTTACCATTAGACATAGAAATTAAGCGCCGGACCTCCGCAACCCGCACTCTGAAAAATTCGTCTAGATTATTGGAGAAAATCCCGAGGTAGCGCACTCGCTGAATTAAGGGCACGTCTTTATCTTGGGCTTCCTGCAAAACACGGGCGTTAAAACTGAGCCAGCTCAACTCTCTGGGGTAGGTATCTGGCTCACCAAGGTCAGCCAAGAGATCTTCAATGGGTGTCTGACTCATAAGGTATTGGCGCCACCCTTGATTAGGAAGTCATAGGCACAACTCAACAAATGCGATCATTAGTGCCCGGCAGCACCGATTCAAGGCTTCAGCGTTAAGGTATCGGTTTTCAAGAGCTGCAGCGCTTCTTCAGCGGTATTACCCAGTAGCTGCGCTCGCACACCGCGACGACCCACCGTACCCATTACGACCAGCTGCGCCTTTGACTCGGCGGCTTCGGACACGATTGTCTTTGCTACGGGCCCGCGCTTGAGCTTGAACTTGGATACTGGCAAACCGGTTTTTTTTGCCAGCGCCGCCAAGGCGGGCTGCAACTCTTTCATTCGTTCGTTCGCGTAGGTTCGAGCGTCAATCAGATCAAAGTCCACTAGTAAAGTCGGCACGTCGATGACACACAATACCGACAAATCGACTTGCAACATCTCCGCATAATGACGAGCCGTCGTAATAACGTCTGCGTTTAAAGACTGCTTGGCTTTGGCCGTGGCTTCAAGATCTACCGTCGCCATAATGGCGCTACCCTTTTTCCACTTCTGTCGGCTGACCAGTAAAACAGGCGCCTTACACTCACGCAGCAAATGCCAGTCGGTAGAGGTGTAGCCCATCGATTCAGAAGGGTGACGCCCCTTAATCACGGCAGCGTAGTCCCCCGCAGCTCGCTTAATAATCCAAGGATGAACATTTTCGGACCAGATGACGCTAACCTTTGCTCGGTGCTCAGGCCCGACAAGCCGCTCGAGCTGCGCATCGACTGCCTGACGTCGCTGATTGAGCAGCCGCTGTTTGACGTCAGCTATGCCGCTTTTATCAAGCTTTAAGCGCTTGAGGTTGGCATATGCGAAAGCCACTACCTCAACCTGCAAATCCATAAGCTCGGCGAGCTGCAAGCCTCTGGAGGTTGCCGCACACTTGTCTTCGAGGCCAGCAACAATCAATATTTTACTCATGAGTATTCCTCATCTCACAACGGCTACATTATAGCGTCCAACCAGTATAGGCAGGTCTGCTGGCTGTGCACAAAACTTTAAGCGCCCAATACTGATGAGATGCTGTCAGAGATTGCCGCATTCTTGTCGAATGAACTCTGCCACATAATCAGCACACACCTGTGGGTTTTCCAGAGGAACCAAGTGCCCTCCGTCGACCTCATGAACTCCACGGCTATCTTTCATTTGATTCCAGATATCCAAGCTGTCTGCGCCAAAAACGTCACTATCGCGACCTACGATGGCCAAAGCCGGCAAATTCAAGCGACGCAAGCGACGGTACATCATGGGCGCCGAGCGATAAACGCAAGCCTCCCACGCACCCGACCAACGCAATTCCACGTCCCCGCTTACTCGCTCTGCATGTCCGGCATGTACGTAGTCAGCGAGCACTTCATCTGAGATTCGACGGAAGGGCCGCTTGCCCCGGTAAAACTCTTGGGCCGCCTGAAAACTGGTGAAGTTGTGCGGGCGCCTAAGCGCACTTTTTATCATGGGCAATTCCTTACCCACAACACGCAGGAGCTGCCCTACAACCCAATATTTAAATGGCAAGAGCACGGGGTCCAAAGCCACAATTCCGCGGAACAGGTGTGGCGCACGCAATGCTGTGAGCATGCCAAGGGTTGCTCCCATGGAGTGCCCCAAAAGAAACACCGGCTCATCGACTTCGCGTTCGAGTGTTGCCAACAAATCTGAGGCGTATACCTCCCAGTCCAGCGAGCGCGGTGCAGCCCCCTCTGCCCACAACGGACGATGCTCCACCGTTAGAATCCGAAAATGCGCCAGTAAAGGCGTCAGGAGTTGACGATAACTTTCCGGAGGATACCCATTGGCATGGGCGAATACGATCAAGGGACGGGCATCACCCGTACTTGCGGCAGATAATTCAGTGAAGGTTTGCATACAACGCGGATGAGATCTCTTGAATAACGGGGAACATACGCACTCAGAACGACAGTAGGTTCACAACTACTCAGCTACCTGCCTGTCAAAAAATCAGCGCCCGAGGAATCTCGAGCGCACTCCCACCTCTCCTTACAGCTTGGAAAACTCGCGATTCAAGTCATAGCGCCTAGACGTGACGTAACGCTCCATAGATTGAACCCGTCCCAGCGCCTCATCAAGCCGTTGTTGCGCCTTACGAACGCGATCTGTCGGCGAATCAGGGTAATGAAATACCGTTTTTTTACGATAGGTATGACGGTCTTCGTCGTACTCCATTTCCACTTCGACATCACTGGCACCATTCTCCCAGCGCGTTGGCCGCGGCGACAAAACTATCCAGGCGACGATATAGCCCCAAAAAGCCAAAGACCCGGTGAACAACAGCAACGCTATCGCTGCGAGGCGGACCATCCATGTTGCCACGCCCCAGTGGTCTGCCAATCCCGCACAGACGCCACCAATGAGTCCCTCAGACGCATTGCGATACAGATCCATACCCCAACCACGTTTTCGGCGTCTTCCAAAACTGTCTCGCTTATCCCTGCGCATTATTGACTCCTAGATTTTTCAGATTCGCGCCAATTGGGGTGATCCGCATCGAGGATCGACTCCAGTGACACTATTCGCTGACTCAACTTATCGACCGTCGCCAACATTTCATCGAGCGACTGTCGATCATCTTCACTCAGGCTACGACTAGATCTGTTCAAACTCCGGTAGTGCATTGTTATCCAGATGGGCGCTACAACCACCATAAAAAGCACCATCGGTACAAACATCAATTCAAAAACATTCATGCGGTGGCTCCCTGCCCTATTGCATTAAGTCGTCAGTGTAATCACCCAGCTACGGGCTTTCATCCCCAACGTTTAAGAAGCACTGCCATCGGCACTTTCAGCGTTGTTTGGGGTGCTGCCCTGCATAGAGCGTTTGAGTGCTTCAAGCTCCTCGTTGAGGGCGTCGTCGTCACGCAAAGCGTCGATTTCTGCCGCCAGGCCACCCTCACGCCCTAAATCCATGGCATCAAGCTCCCCTTCTAGGTTGTCCATCCTGCGCTCGAACTTGTCAAACTTGCTAAAGGCTTCGTCTAGCTCACTGCGGTGGATCTGTCGCTTCACGGCCATTCGTGAATGCACCGTTTGCGAGCGCATCACTATTGCCTTTTGCTTAGCTTTAGCATCCGATAGCTTTTGCTGCAGCTGACTAACCTCATTGTTGAGCTGTTCGATATGCTCATCAGCTGACTGCAGCTCTGCACCGCTAGCCTCCAGCTCTTCCTCAATCGCACGCTTTTCTTGCAGCGCTGCTCTGGCGAGATCTTCTCGTCCTTTGCTGATCGCCAACTTGGCTTTTTCTTCCCAATCGCTGACCTCTTGCGTAACCCGTAAGAGTTTCCGCTCAGCAGTTTTACGATCGGCCAGTACTCGTGCAGACGAGCTGCGCACTTCAACCAAGGTGTCCTCCATTTCCTGAATAATCAGTCGAATCATCTTCTCTGGATCTTCTGCGCTGTCTAACAGCGCATTGATGTTGGAGTTAACGATGTCTGACATACGTGAAAAAATACCCATGATGGTTCTCCCGTTTTAACTTTCGGCGCCAGAGTGGTCGGTGCCTTCAATGACCCGCCCAAACCAGTAGGCCAACTCAACACCACAAACAATGAGTGCGAGGGTTAATGCAGCAGCAAAACCACCCACCAAAGCACCCACTGCACTGCAGATGAGAATGATTACTGTGTATACCGCGAAGCGTTCGTCGATAGCGTCCATGTTTTCCTATCCTTAATACCTTGGTAGTTAGGGCATCCCGCCCTTCGAGGAACCGGCCACTCCGGCGCCTTCACCCTGTAGGTAGCGATCTATGTGCCAAAAATAATTTATTGTTTAAAAACAATCATTTAAATATTTCAACGCGCCGCGAAAGCTGCTTTATCCGCCATTTAGGTTAAATATGCCTTTATAAAAGGTTTTTTACACCGTTATGCGGTATATTTTACCCATGGATAAAATTCAACAAAACATGATCGGCCAGTCCAGCGCACTGATGGCGGCTTTAGACCACCTATCATCCCTGGCAACGATTGACCGGCCCGTTTTAATTCTCGGTGAGAGGGGCACAGGCAAAGAGCTCGCCGCTGAACGCTTACACTTTTTATCACCGAGATGGTCGGGCGTCTTTGTCAAAATTAATTGCGGCGCCATTGCAGAGACGCTGCTCGAAAGCGAGCTCTTTGGACACGAGGCCGGGGCATTCACCGGCGCCACCAAGCAGCATATAGGTCGTTTTGAACGGGCGGATAAGGGCACCCTATTTCTCGACGAACTCGGGACTATGTCACTTCGTTTGCAAGAAAAGTTATTGCGACTCATCGAATATGGTGAATTCGAGCGCGTGGGAGGCAGCAAAACACTGCAGGTAGATGTGCGAATCATAGCGGCTACCAATGCCGACTTACCGAGACTGGCCGATGCGGGGGAGTTTCGATGGGACTTATTGGATCGAATGACTTTCGATGTTGTACGCCTGCCACCGCTACGCGAACGACAGGACGATATCGCTGAGCTCGCTCAGCACTTCGCCATAAAAATGGTCGCTGAGCTCGGGTGGCCACTTTTTCAGGGCTTTAGCGAAACAGCTTTAAAAACCCTAATGACACATAGCTGGCCAGGGAATATAAGAGAGCTCAAAAACGTCGTAGAGCGTTCTGTATACCGCTGGGGGGATCAAGAAACTCCTGTTCAGTCTGTCGTCATCAATCCTTTTCATACCTTCAACCAAAATGACCCGTCAGCAACACACAATCTACAAGATGAGCACAGCACTCCTGCAAACACTGAAATAGCAGAAGTGGCTGAAGTGGCCAGATCTAAGGATCGCGTTTGGCCAGCTGATTTGCGGCAGCAACTGCATGACATTGAATATGACTGGCTGGTCAGTGCTTTGAAGGAAGCCAACCAGAGCCAAAAAATCGCCGCCCAATTATTGAGTTTGAGTTACGACCAAATGCGCAGCCTAATGCGCAAACATAAGCTGAGGACACGATCGGTCAGGAGCTCCTAAATAACTCCGAAGCCTGGACTCAAACACTCGATTCCAACTGAAGAATCAGCTCCCTAAGGGTTGCCGCAGGACTCAACATGGGCCTGTTACTTTACGACTACCTACAAAATCAGGACTGTTGGCGATACCCTCCAACGACCCTAAAAACGCGCGAATAAAACACCGCTAAAGGGGAGCTTTTTCCCAATGCTTTAGCTGTTAGGCTACTGCCATGCAGCCCCAAAACGCATTTAGCTTGGCCGCAATTCATTTAAGCCACTGGCGAGGAGTGCCACCATGACCATTAAACTGTCCAACCCAATGCTGTTACGCACCGAGGCCTATATCAATGGTGAGTGGGTTGCGGCCGATAATGGCGCCCGACTGCCAGTGACAAATCCAGCTACGGGAGAGTTGCTTACCAATGTTGCCAAGGCTGGAGCTGCTGAAACAAGGCGCGCTATTGAGGCGGCTGAAATTGCCATGGTCTCGTGGCGTCAGCTCCCCGCCAAGCAGCGCGCCCAAATTATGCGCCGGTGGTTCGAACTGATTATGGAGAATCAGGAAGATCTCGCCCAAATCATGACTTTGGAGCAAGGCAAAACTGTTGCCGAATCTCGGGGCGAGGTTGCTTATGGCGCATCGTATATTGAGTGGTATGCCGAGCAGGCAAAGCGTGTAGACGGCGATGTCATTCCCGCCCCTAGCAGTGACAAAAGGATTGTCTGCATCAAACAACCCGTGGGTGTTTGTGCCTCGATCACTCCATGGAACTTCCCTAATGCAATGATTACGCGTAAAGCAGCCCCGGCGTTAGCGGCAGGCTGCACCATCGTCATTAAACCCGCTAGTGAAACCCCCCTTTCGGCCCTAGCACTTGCCGAATTAGCTCACCAGGCGGGAATTCCACCTGGCGTCCTGAATGTGCTGGCCGGAAGTTCTGCAGACATTGGCGAAGAGCTGACTAGCAACCCTACGGTTCGCAAGCTTTCTTTCACAGGATCGACACCTGTTGGAAAAATGCTGGAAGCCCAGTGTGTACCCACACTGAAAAAAACCTCCATGGAGTTGGGTGGGAACGCGCCCTTCATAGTCTTCGATGATGCTGACATTGATAGTGCCGTAAAAGGTGCCTTAATCTCCAAGTATCGCAACAGTGGTCAGACCTGCGTGTGTTCAAATCGCATATTGGTTCAAGCTGATATCGCCGAGGAATTTACCGCCAAGCTGATTGCAGCTACAGAAGCACTTAAGCTCGGCAACGGTCTTGATGATGGCGTTGATCTCGGCCCTCTAGTCAACGCCAAAGCTGTGACTGACGTGCATAAGTTAGTGCAAGAGTCTGTGGCGGCCGGCGCTAAGGTTGCCCTTGGGGGTGCACCCAGTGACTTAGGAGGATGCTTCTATCAACCCACGATTCTGACTGGAATTCGCCCCGACATGCCGGTTTTTCGCAATGAGATCTTCGGCCCCGTCGCACCTATCGTTACTTTTGAAACCGAAGCTGAAGCCATTGAACTCGCCAACGATACTGAATTTGGCTTGGCGAGCTACTTTTATACTCGGGACATTGGGCGAGTTTGGCGCGTTGCGGAGGCCCTCGAATACGGCATAGTGGGCATCAACGAAGGCATCATTTCCAACGAAATGGCGCCCTTCGGTGGCATCAAGGAATCAGGGTCCGGACGCGAGGGCTCTAAATATGGCATCGACGACTATTTGGAAATTAAATACATGCTTATGGGCGGGCTAGACCAATAAAGTAAATCCTCTGTGCGCCGATGGCCCCACCCTTCTGGCGCTGTCCCTACATCGGAGATTTTTTAGCTCGGCGTAGTTACTCTTAGGTGACCGCGCCCCAGCTGTGTTTTAGACTATAGTTTCTGACGCGCTGGAGGCATTAATGAAGTCGAAGCGCGCAATACTGGAGACCCGCATTAGTGTTCCAAGGCGCGCCCAACACAGCTGATCCACAGGAGCAAAGCGCACGCATTGAGGCCTTTAGTCGTTGTCGCAGTGATTCGCTTACCTTGTGCTCAAACTTATCCGCCGAAGATCACATGGTGCAGGGCGCGCCCTTTGCGAGCCCCCCAAAATGGCACTTGGCGCACACTACTTGGTTTTTTTCGACCTTCCTACTCAAACCACTAGGTCTAGAACCCAGCATTCCAAACAGTTGGAACACGTTGTTCAACTCTTACTACAACGGTATCGGACGACCCCACGCTAGGGCTCACCGAGGCATTTTGAGCCGGCCCGCTTTGAGCAATATATGCACGTGGCGAGAACAGGTTGACCAACAAATTTTGCGAGGCCTCAACGCCGATCACTTCAACTCAGGCCAACTACAACTCCTTGATTTGGGCATCCAACACGAAATGCAACATCAAGAGCTGTTACTGACTGACCTCCTCTACAGTTTCTCGCTCAACCCAAGCCATCCTGCATACAGTGCAGCGCCAGTAACCGCATCTCCTAACGTCAATCCGGCGGTGTGGCTCACATTTGACGGTGGGTTGGTTGACGTTGGGGCCGGTGCCGAGGGGTTTTCATTCGACAATGAACAGCCTCGACACCGTCATTTTCTTGAACCCTTTGCCATTGCCGATCGTCTGGTGACCAATGGTGAATATAAGCAATTTATTGCGGCTGACGGCTATAGCGACCCTCAGTGGTGGCTCTCTGACGGCTGGGACACGGTAAACCGAGAACAGTGGCAGCGCCCCTTGCATTGGCTTGATGAAAACCAGATCTTTGGTCTACAGGGCGTTCAACCCCTAGATCTGAACGCGCCGGTTTGTCACCTCTCAGGCTACGAGGCCGAGGCTTATGCTCGATGGGCAGGCTGCCGGCTACCGACAGAATTTGAATGGGAGCACGCTGCGTCTGCACAAACGCTGCAAACCAGCCCCGCCGCTTTAGCGGCAGCTAAGTGCCACCCGGGATGGTTCGGCAGTGTCTGGCAATGGACACAATCCGCCTACGGGCCTTATCCCGGTTTCCGGCCCGACGAGGGCGCGGTGGGCGAATATAACGGGAAGTTCATGAGCAGCCAGTGGGTACTGCGTGGCAGCTCTTTTGCGACCCCAGAGCCGCAACAACGACTCCACTACAGAAACTTTTTTTATCCAGCAGACCGCTGGCAATTTACCGGCCTACGACTTGCCAAAACGGCTAATAATTTATGATCTCGACCTCCGATCGTGCAGGGAACTCGCCATCCAACCTTAGGTTTATCCAAACAGAACGCCCACTCGTGGACGAAACCCTTGAGGTTTTAGCCTCATTAAGTGAGGAGCTGCCAAGACTGTCGCCTAAGTATTTTTATGACTCTCGAGGATCCGAACTCTTCGAGGAAATTACTGTGTTACCCGAGTATTACCTGACGCGGTCTGAGGCAGAAATTTTTGATCGGCATTTAGACGACATAGCACAAGCTTTGGGCAGCGGTGACATCATTATTGAACCGGGCAGCGGCAACTGCAGTAAAGTCCGCCCGCTGCTTAAGCGCGCGGCGCCCAGTGCTTATATCCCCATCGATATTGCAGGCGAATTTCTTTGGGCAGCAGCTGCCAATACCGCGCTGGAACACCCCAATTTAGGGGTGACGGCCATTGCCGCAGACTTCACTCAGAGCTGGACCTTTCTCGAGGAAATTCCCAAGGGACGACGAATTGTTTTCTATCCCGGATCGACATTGGGAAATTTTGATCCCAGCGCGCAACAAGATTTCATTCGACAATTGGCACAAGTCGTCGGCACTCAAGGGGGAATCTTATTGGGTGTTGATCTGCACAAAGACAGTGCGACCCTACAGCGCGCCTACGATGATGCCGCGGGAGTCACCGCAGCATTCAACCGCAACATGCTTGCCGTCGTTAATGCCCGAACGGGGGCCAATTTTGAGCCCAAAGAGTGGCGCCATCAAGCCCGCTACAACAGCGAAATGCGGCGCATTGAAATGGAACTTGTGGCGCAATCTACGCAAACGGTAACCATCGGTGGTCAGACGCTCAAGTTTTCCGAGGGCGCCATCATCAGAACCGAACACTCCCACAAATTTACTATGGCGAGCATCAAAGATTTAGCCGCGGCTGCGGCCATGACCGTCACCCACCATTGGCTCGATAGTAACGCCAGGTTTTGCCTAGCGTTGCTGCAAAACGCTTAAACAGTAAGACCTTCTGCGGTGACAAAATCGAGGGTGCTGTCTAGCGCCCGCCCCAATTTATCCATGATTTCATCGACGTGTACTTCTTGAATAATCAGCGGCGGGCACAATGCCATCCGATTGCCCCCTAATGGGCGAATGATTAGGCCATTATCTTCCGCGGCCTTGGCGCAAAACTGCGCAACCTTCATGCCTTCAAAGGGCTGTTTAGTGGTTTTATTGGCGACCAATTCCAATGCCCCCAGCAATCCCATGGCCGACACCTCCCCCACCAGCGGGTGATCCGCGAATTCAGACAACCGCTTCGCCATATAAACACCCAGTGTTGCGGCGTGCTCAAAAAGCCTATCCCGCACGTAGATATCGAGAACCTTGCTCGCAACAGCACAGCCAAGTGGATGCCCACTGTAGGTATAGCCATGGCCAAAGACCCCCATATCTGACGCAGGACCCGCAATAGCATCGGCGATATCCCCTGCGACAATAGCCGCTGACAGTGGCACATAAGCCGAGGTCAGGGCCTTGGCACAAGCCATCATCTTCGGCTTCATGTTCAGCTTTTCGGCACCAAAAGCAGTACCCAAACGCCCAAACCCACAAATGACCTCATCGTCCCAAAGCATAATGCCGTATTTATCGAGGACTCCTTGTATCGCCTCAAAATAGCCCTCGGGGGGTATGATGACACCACCAGCACCATTAACAGGCTCCGCAATCATCGCGGCTATCGTCTCCGGGCCTTCAGCCAAAATCAGCGTCTCGAGCTCTCTGGCGCGCCTTGCCACAAAGTCTGCTTCAGTCTCACCGGGCTCAGCACAACGGTAGTAATGAGGTGCACCTGTCCTCAAAACACCGAGCGCGTCGAAGGGTAATTGAAAGTGGGTGTGATTAGCAGGCAAACCCGTCAACGCAGCAGAGGCGAGGGATACGCCGTGGTACCCCTTGTCCCGCGCTATGATTTTCACCCGCTCGGGCTGGCCACTGGCAACCGCATAATATCGGATCAGTTTGACTAACGTGTCGTTGGCATCGGAACCCGAAGCACCCAAAAACACTCGGGCATCCTCTATGGGTGACATCGCCGCAAGCTTATCGGCAAGCTCAATTGCGGAAGGGTGCGTTTTGCCACTAAACATGTGACTAAAGCTGAGCTGCTCCATTTGGCGGGTGGCGGCTTCGATAATCTCCTGATTGCCGTAGCCCAACGAGGTGCACCACAGACCCGCCATACCCTCGAGGTATTGTTTCCCCGCCTGGTCATAAATGTAGGGGCCCTCGCCACGTGATACCACCATGACCTCAGTAGCCGCAGGGTTGGTTGTTGGATAAATCATGGCTGTCATGGCTTGCCCCAGTAGCATCAAAATTTCAGGATAAAGCTACTCTTTCGTTGGGTGTTAGCCAACCCCCTAAAGGGGGTGGTTCTGTTCCCTTTGGGATACTGTCATGCTGCTGCGCCCTCCCATGTAATGCCTCGAAAATAGGTACTCGCTTAGCTTTCTAAAAACCGCAGAAAGCGTCAGCGGGTTTTACTGCATCGAACACATGGGTTCACCGAGTGGAGAATTGTCTTTTGTGCGCGGCTAGAGTCCCTGATTTCTCAACTGAAAAGCTTCATTTACCCGTACTAATAGTGCAACCTGTTGAGTGATTGAACCCCAACAGACTCGGGGTGGGCTCGATGTCCCCTAGTCATCACAATAATTCTTTCAGTCAATAAAGGGACATTTCGATGGAAAAATTAGCGGTCACGCTTGGCAGATTTCTTCTTGGGCTTTATTTTTTGATGCCGGGAATATCCAAGATCACCAGTTATCAAGCCATGCTCGATTATATGACGCTGCACAATATTCCAATGGTTGATGTATTGCTCCCCATTACGACAGCACTGCAGATCCTCGGGGGATTGTGCCTCATCGCAGGGTTTCGAATTAAGGAGATAGCCCTAATGTTCGCGGGCATGACCCTCTTGATAAACCTGGGAATGCACGACTTCTGGAATATCTACCCGGAGACTGACCAGGGCCATGAAGTGCAAAACTTCGTCAAAAATCTCGGCATCTTTGCCGGACTATTGGTCATGAGCGCAGCACAGCACTTGCCCCAATGGCGCTTGGCTAAGGCGTAATGACCAAGTTGTAGGGCTGGAAGTTTAATCCAGTACAACCGCCTCGGTGAGGCCCATGTCTGCACTCTCCCAGGCTTTTTCCCATTGGAGGGCTCGAGCATCTGCCGCAACCGTTAGATTTTGGGCACGCAGCGCTTGAGTCAAACCAAATAGCGACCAACCGTTGTTTTGGTTCCATTGTAAATCTCGTTCAAAAACGCTCTGGGCCTCTGCAAAACGTCCAGCTCGCAACAGAGCTGAACCGAGATACAGCCGCATCGATTGCGGCCAGTCTGGGGGTTCGGTGTAATTATTCGTATCTTCTACCGCTACCCCTGCTTCAAACGAGGCAATGGCTCCTGCCAGATCACCCGTAGCAAGCTGTATCTCACCTTGAAGACCGTGAGCTGCCAAAGTCAAAATTTCCGCAGTTGCGGTTGCTCCCGCACGATTACCCGAGGCGCTATGGGCCGTCGCGAGGGCCTCTAGCGTTTCGAGCTCCGCTTGCGCCAGCCCTAATTCACCCTTGGCCACAAAGGCGCTGCCCTGCACATAGCACCATATTCCTGAGAGGTATGGCGTTGTTTGTTCAGGTGGATCTAATGCCAGCAGCTCATCCCAACGCCCAAAGATTTTCATGACTAACCAAGGGGCAGCGCGACGCTTTTGTGCGCGGCCCATAGTGGCCGCAGCAGGGGTCATTCGATTAGCCATTTCCCACGCCGACGAGTTAGCCGTGGCATAGCTTCCCTGCATCGTGGCAGCAAAGCGAATAAAGTCTAACGCATGCCCTGCATGTACTCGGTGGGATAGGTTGTAGGTCCCCTGACTGGGCAAGGGGCGGTCGCCCCAGATAGCCGCAAATTCTTGATCAACCGCCAAAGACCGACGATTATTCTCTATGGCTCTTTCGTAATCGCCCACTCGGATAAAAATGTGCGCAGGCATGTGGACGACATGCCCGCCGATAGGCACTGTCGCCTCCAGCGCGTTGGCAGAGACCAAGGCGCGCTCAGGATGTCGTGATGCTTCAATAAGATGGATGTGTAAATGAAGCACCCCGGGGTGCGATGGATTGGTCTCGATAATTTTTTCCAATGCTGTTGCCACCTCCAAAGTCTCGCCCTTTGGCTCACCAGCATTGTCCCAGTAGTCCCATCGGCGAATCGACATATAGCTAGCAGCATAGAGTGCTGCTATATCAGGATCCGCTGGAAATTGTTTATTGAGTGCCCGCATCGCGGAGAGATAAGCAATATCCCTAGCCTCGGGATCGGGAATGGCCTCTTCGTCGTAAAAGATTTGGAGTGCATAAATGAGTGCGGACTCGGTAACGCTCGCGCGCTCAATATGATCTATGGCCTTGTTAATCGCCGCTTTACCAATGCCGTTTGGATCATCAGGCATCTGTGCGTAGCGTGAATTGGGATTTGGGCCCGCGGCATGGGCAAGCCCCCAATAAGGCATAGGATGCGTTGGGTCGAGTCGTGAGGCCTCCTGATATGAAGCAATCGATTCTGGGAAATAAAATGCCCAAGCCAGACGCAACCCTTGATCGAAAAAAGGCTGTGCTGCGGGAAGCAAACTGTCTATGCCACGGGAGTACTCCCCCGACCCAGGTATCAATATTGCTAAAGACTCAGATGGGCTCTGACCTCCATCCTCTGCAATCACTGAATGCTGCAGAAAACCATAGCCCAGCAAGCCACATAGCAAGCCCTTTACAATTTGCGCTCTCACAGACATGTTTACCCCCCAAATTATAAATGCTTGCTTCAGCATGCAACCATCGCCTAGCCCACAGCAATAAGAATTTAATCGATCTTAAAAATTTAGGCTGAAGTACTAGCAAATTACAGCAAACTCATCAGGAGCTCGGCGAAAATACGTCAGTGCGCAAGCCATGATGCAGTGGCGGACATCCCTTTGCATCGTCTGCGAGAAGCTTACTATTCTGAGGGTGATATCTATGCGACTTGCAGCGTTATACAGACGGTAGATCGCGACGCTTTCCTACCCTATGCCTTTTCAGGCGTCGATGATTGGACCGCGCTCAATGGAGGCGGCGATTAGCGCAACTTGGGATTACTTTTTACTGCGCTTTTATTTTCTCCTTGCCACAACGCTGGCAGCGGAATCGTGTGATTAATTCCCCTCGACGAACTGCGAAAGGGTC
>ERZ1046568.314-NODE-314-length-42012-cov-11.112115_pt1 | contig 42012 bp, 35 predicted proteins | sample MGYA00383092_ERZ1046568 | MGnify/ENA primary metagenome ERZ1046568 (study PRJEB29581, sample SAMEA5548362) | metagenome | biome: marine; feature: coastal; material: water | depth 1 m | study: Short-term variability in the microbial, nano- and picoplankton... | reverse complement strand
TGTTGACGAAAAAGGAACTGAAGGTGCAGCGGTTACTGTTGCCGGAGTTGTTACTACCTCGTTACCGCCTCGAGTAGACTTCAACTCTCCGTTTATTTTTGTGATTTTAGAGAAAACTCACGCAGAAATGTTGTTTCTGGGACGTATTTCCGACCCGAGATAATTATTCCTCCCAGATCTTTCCAGGATTCATTATTCCTGCAGGATCAAAAGTGTTTTTGATTCCTTTCATCAAGCTAAAATGAATGGGGTCTAGTACTTCATTCATATATTTTTTCTGCACGAGACCTATGCCGTGTTCACCGCTTATGGTGCCACCAAGTTTCTTACAAAGCCTGAAAATTTCTCGGATACCTTCCTCCAGATGTGGTCCATTCCAGTTTACATCAATCATTTCTCCTTTGATGATGTTGATATGCAAGTTACCATCTCCTGCGTGTCCATAGCACACGGATTCAAAACCGTATCGAGAACCAATGCTTTTCACGCCGTGCAATAGTTGAGGAAGATTCGCTCTTTTGACTACGGTATCCTCTTCTTTGTAGATACTATGAAATTTAACCATCTCACCTATACTTCTTCTGATACTCCAAAGTCTTTCTTTCTGATCAGCAGTATCTGCAAACTGTGCTTCTGAACAGTTATTATTTTCCAAAATTTCATTTATTCCGGCACAATCATCCATCATAGCCTCGAGGTCATTTCCATCTACTTCAATAAGAAGATATGCTTTGGTAGCTTCATCAGTGAGCATCTGACTTGCCAATGCTTTATTTGTTTCTATCCCATGTTTTTGTACAAATTCTATCGCATTTCGTTCCATCAACTCTATAGCACTCGGGCTTATCCCTTTTGTGAAAATCTGAGGAACTGACTTACAAGCGTCTTCCAAGGTGTCAAACTTTGCTAGGAGTAAAAGATCGTGCTTTGGCAATGGTAATAGTCGAAATACAATTTTAGTAACAACCCCTAATGTACCTTCACTTCCTATCATCAGATGAGTAAGATTGTAACCAGTGCTGTATTTCAAAGTGTCTGCACCTGTCCATATGATTTCTCCGGTAGGAAGCACTACTTCAAGGTTTAGTACATAATCTCGTGTAGTGCCGTATTTTAGAGCTTTCGGCCCTCCACTGCTATGAGCTATATTTCCGCCAAGCATACAGCTTCCTTTACTTGCAGGATCTGGTGGGTAGAACAATCCTTTTTCTTTAACCGCTTGCTGAAAAGTCTCATTGATTACTCCTGCTTCCACTGTAGCTTGGAGATTATCTTCGTCTATTTCAATAACTTGGTTGAAGTTTTCGAGAGACAACGAAACTCCTCCAAGTGTTGGGAGACTTCCTCCACTCAGGCCTGTGCCAGCACCTCTTGGAGTAACTGGTATTTTATGCTTTGTGCAGAATTTGAGTATAAGAGAAATCTGCTCAGTATTGAGAGGTTTAGCCACAAGATGTGGCATGTATACGAGGTCCTCCGTTTGGTCACTAGCAAAAGATTCTAAAAGAGCTGAGTCTGTATGCCAAATATCTTCAGATATTGTTTTTTTGAGCTTATCTATCCAATCCATTTTAGAAATCAATTATTATTGAAGCAAATTTATCCCAAGAATGAGAAATATACTTTTTATCCTATTGGCTAGCTGTACACTTTTTACTTACAGTCAGAGAAGAAACATCGAGCTAACCGACATCTGGTCTAGCGGTACTTTCTATCCGAAAACAGTGAGCGGTTTTGTAAATATGAATGATGGAAAAAGCTACTGCGTGCTGGAACAAGATGCTTCTGGCAGTTCTATTCTAAACGTTTATAGCTTCACTACGGGAGAGAGGACCAATGAACTGTTCAATGCAAGTATTGTGTTTAAAGGAGGAGCTACTTTTAGTAGTTATACTTTTAGCTTAGATCAAAGTAAGATACTTATAAACTATTCTTCACGGCAGATTTACAGAAATTCATCTGCTGGAAAGTTTTTGATTTATGATCTCAATAGCAATAAACTAGTATATAGCTATGATGAAGACTATGTCAGATATCCAACAATGAATCCGAGTGGGAATAAGGTCGCTTTTGTAAAAGGGAATAATCTGTATATCGGGGATATAGCAAGTGGTAAAACTAAGCAAGTGACCAAAGATGGAGAAAACAACAAAATCATCAATGGTGCAGTAGACTGGGTATATGAGGAAGAGTTTGCAATGAGTCGTGGTTTTGAATGGAATGCTGATGGTACGAAAATCGCTTTTTACAGGTTTGATGAATCAGCAGTAAAGCAATGGAAAATGACTATATATGGGGAGTTGTACCCAGATTATTACAAATTCAAATATCCAAAAGCAGGTGAAGACAATAGCGTTGTTCAGGTGTTTGTCACGGACATGAAAGGTAAGCGCAAGGAAATCGAATTAGGTGCTGAAAATGACCAATATTTACCAAGACTAAAGTGGACACAAGATCCAAGTATACTGTCTGTACAACGATTAAATAGACTACAAAACCAGTGGGAGCTCTTACTTGTAAATGGCAGTGCTGTCGAACTTTCGGTGGAAGAAAAGGATGAAGCGTATGTGGAGGTGACCGATGACGTATATTTCTTGATGGATAAGGAGCATATGATTCTGAGCAGTGAAAAAGATGGTTATAAGCATTTATACTTTCACAAAGTAGATGGACCGCAGATACACCAAATCACAAATGGCAAATGGGATATCGATAAAGTGTTAGGTATCGACGAACAGAATCAAATGATTTATTTCACTTCTAGTGAAGTAACACCCACAGAGAGACATATTTATAAAATTGATTTTCTAGGAAAAAAGAAAACACGCTTGACTACGGAAGCGGGATGGCATAGTGCACAGTTTAGTAAGGACTTTTCACTTTCCCTACATAATTTTACTGCTGTTGGACAGCCGCATAAATACGTTATTAGAGACAATGATTGGAATGAAGTAAGAGTTGTAGAGGATAATGAAGATTTTGTAGAGCGAAACAGTGAGTTTATTCAAAGTGACATGTCTTTTGACAAGTTAGAAGTCAATGGAGAATCCTTGAATTATTGGATGATTAAGCCTGCTGATTTTGATAAAAGTAAAAAGTATCCGCTTTTGATGTATGTATATGGTGGTCCAGGTTCGCAGACAGTGAAAAATAGCTTTGGGTACAGCAACTATTTCTGGTACCAAATGCTAGCTAATAAGTACAATATTATCATTGCGTCTGTAGACAATAGAGGGACGGGTGCTCGCGGAGCTAAATTTAAAAAAATGACCTATAAGCAGCTTGGAAAGTATGAGACTGAAGATCAAATAGCTGCTGCTAAATCCTTATCTAAATTGACATACATTGACGAAGCCAGAGTAGGTATATGGGGATGGAGTTATGGTGGATATATGAGTAGCTTAGGCTTGGCGAAGGGAAATGATATATTTAAAATGGCAATTGCTGTGGCTCCCGTAACGAATTGGAGATACTATGACAATATTTATACCGAGCGATATATGGCACTACCTCAGAACATTGGTTCTGGGTACGATGATAATTCACCTATTAATTTTGTAAAAGACATAAAAGGTAAATATTTGATAGTGCACGGTACTGGTGATGATAACGTTCATTTTCAAAATAGTGTAATGATGGTAAATGAGATGATCAAGAACAATATTCCGTTTGACTCAGAATTCTATCCAAATAGAAATCACGGTATATATGGTGGTGCGACGAGACTTCATTTGTATACTAAGATGACGGAATTCATACTTGAGAATTTGTAATCCGATTATTAAAATTATTTTTACCCTCAATTAAACTTTAACAAATGTCAAATACACTAACTAATCAAAAAGAGTTGTTCGGTCATCCGATCGGTCTCTTTGTTTTGTTCTTTACAGAGATGTGGGAGCGTTTTTCCTACTATGGAATGAGAGCTATTCTTGTGCTCTATCTTGTTACAGAAGTTGCAGATAAAAATCCGGGTCTAGGATGGACTAATGGAGATGCTTTGGCATTATATGGTTGGTATACTATGATGGTGTATGTGATGTCAATTCCTGGAGGAATTATCGCAGATAAAATTTTAGGTCAACGTAAGTCTGTATTAGTAGGCTGTATTTTGCTGGTAGCAGGCCACGGTATTCTAGCGGTCGAAGAGATGTGGGCGTTTTATTCAGGACTTGTTCTCATTGTACTTGGAGTTGGAATGTTGAAGCCAAATATTTCTACAATGGTCGGAGGCCTCTATAACCAAGGAGATATTCGTAGAGATAAAGGGTTTACAATATTTTATATTGGTATCAATCTTGGTGCATTTTTATCTAGCCTTGTTGTAGGGTATGTGGGAGAGGTTCACGGATGGCACTATGGATTTGGATTAGCAGGCATCGGAATGTTGCTTGGAATGGTTGTGTATCTATGGGGTCAAAAACACCTTCAGCATGTAGGTAATTTTATTGGTAGTTCGAAAAGTGAGGAAGAAAGAGAAGCAGCTAAAAGACCACTGACAAAAGTGGAAAAAGATAGAGTTTCTGTTTTGTTACTTTCATTTTTACTAGTCGTTGTTTTCTGGGGTGCGTTTGAGCAAGCTGGGGGATTGATGAATATTTATACCGCAGATAAAACAGATCGTATGCTAATGGGCTTTGAGATTCCTGCTTCTGTATTTCAGTCTATTAATGCCATGTTTATTATATTTTTCGGTACATCTATTGCTTTGTTTTGGGCGAATAGAAAACTGAAAGGGAAAGTATCATCTTCATTATTTAAGATGATAGTAGGTCTAATCATAATGGGAGCTGGATTCTTCTTTATGACTGGAGCTACAATGCGATACGAAGCAACTGGCTCATCTGCTATGTACTGGTTAGTACTAGCTTATTTATTTCACACTATAGGGGAATTATGCTTATCGCCGGTAGCACTATCTTACATTACCAAATTAGCACCCGTAAAGTATGCATCCATTATGATGGGAGTGTACTTCGCAGTCACTGGGTTTGGAAGTAAGCTCGCAGGACTTCTAGGAGAGTGGTCAGAGAGTCTCGGAGAGTTTAAAATATTCACTGGAATAGCTATATTCTGCGTTGTGTTTGGATTCATAATGCTCGCACTGAGAAATAAGTTAGAACCTTTGACACACGGAGTAGAAGATAAGGAAGGACAGAGCTTTGATGAGACTGAAGGATTTGAACTAGCAGACGCAACACAATCAGAATAACTAATATGACTACACCAAATATCAGATTCGAAGGTTCTGAAATGAACCGAAAGCTCTTAATGGGTCACCCAAGTGGCTTATTTATCTTGTTTTTTACAGAGATGTGGGAGCGTTTTTCATACTATGGAATGCGGGCTTTACTAGTTTTATTTCTAACTTCTAGTCTAATTGACGGAGGATGGGCTTGGAGTAGAGAAGAAGCACTTGGACTTTATGGTACGTATACAATGTTGGTATATTTCACTCCAATAATAGGAGGATTACTTGCAGATAAACTTCTCGGATATCGCTGGGCAGTAGCACTTGGGGCCTTAATAATGACATTAGGCCATGCTTCTATGGCATTGGATACTCCTTGGGGGCTATATGCTGGTATAGGGTTGCTTGTAGCTGGAAATGGACTATTTAAACCTAATATTACTTCAATAATCAATGGTGTTTATAAAAATGCTCAGGACAAAAAAGACGGGGCATTCACAATCTTTTATATGGGTGTAAATGCAGGAGCATTTTTAGGTATTATGCTTTGTGGATATGTTGGCGAAACACAAGGATGGCATTGGGGATTTGGTCTTGCTGGTATTTTTATGTTCTTTGGGATGTTGCAGTTTTGGTTTGCCCAAGGCATTTTTGGTAAGATTGGTTTAGGACCTAAGAAAGCAGCAGAGGTAGATTTGTCTGATGCGATTGCTAGTACTGAAGATTTAACAGAATTGGAAGATGAAATCGTTACTCCCAAAGTGCAGCGAGATAGATATATTGTAGTAGGAATCCTTGCGATATTTACGATTTTCTTTTGGGCTTGTTTCGAACAAGCTGGAGGGTCTATGACTATTTTTGCGAAGGATTATACTAATCGCGTGTTAGAAGGAGCTGCGGCAAATACGTTTAGAATTGCCAATACTTTATTGACTATAGTACCTCTGATTATCATCACTTATGTGTTGTTCCAATTATTTAAAATCACATTCAGTAAGTACAAACTATCCAATCTGTTTTTAGGTATATCTTTTGCGATTATATGGGTCATTGTTGTTTGGATGTTGTTGAACCAATGGGATTCAGAAAATCCTGAGATACCTGCTTCTTGGTTTGGTATTTTAAACTCTTTTTTCATCATCGCTTTTGCACCTCTTATTTCTAAAATATGGGAGAGCAGATTTAATCCTCCAGCACCTGTTAAATTTGGTTTAGGATTGGTATTGCTAGGACTTGGATTTGGCGTATTAGCTTATGGTTCAGCAGGAATTCCTCAAGGTGCTCAGACCGCATCAGTAAGCATTATCTGGTTAATCTTAGCTTATTTGCTTCATACACTCGGAGAGCTTAGTCTTTCTCCAGTAGGTTTATCGTACGTCTCAAAGCTGGTGCCAGCTAAAGTTATAGGTATGATGTTTGGTCTTTGGTATATAGCTGTAGGCCTTGGAAACAAGGCTGCAGGTGCTATCGGTGGCCAAATAGATCAGATTGTTGCGAGCCATAGCATGAGCTATTTCTTTATGATTTTCACACTTATTCCAATAGGTGCTGGCGTTCTACTAATGTTGATGACTCCTGTTCTTAAAAAACTAATGCACGGAGTGAAATAATCTATACAAAAGAAGAATCTTAGTCCGTTCAATATTCTTGAACGGACTTTTTTATGAATATGCAAGAGGAAATAAAATGGAAAGTGGTCTACATAGCAAGTAGACAAGAGAAAAAAGTAGCTCTTAGACTCAGCCAATTGGGTATCACCCATTACCTACCACTATACAAAAAAATACAGCAATGGAGTGATCGAAAAAAATGGGTTGAATTTCCATTGTTCAATGGTTATTTGTTCGTGAAACCTACAGATCCCCAGCGAGATAAAGTATTGGAAGTTCCTGGAGTTGTAGCATATGTACGCTACAATAATGAAGATGCAATAATTCTACAGAAGGAGATTGAGATTATAAAAACTATCTTAACTTCTGGCTACTCTTTAGAAACAATCAATACACCTGAATATTTTGAAGTAGGGGATAGAGTGGAAGTGTCCGAGGGGCCACTCGCTGGTGAATATGTAGATATTCATCGTAGGAACAAGGAGGAATATTTTTTGGTCAGTTTTGATACTTTAGGTCAAAGTATTAAGGTAGAACTTCCTTTTCAAGTTCTCAAGAAAATTTAACTGTAATAAGATGTGGAACAAACTCTGAGGATAACAGACGTATTCGGTCGAATGTGTCGATATTTGTAGCTCATTTATTCCATGAAGAACAAAGAAGATTTTTCCATCGGCATAATAGGTTTAGGGTATGTTGGTTTACCATTGGCTGCAGAGTTTGGTAAGCACTTTGAAACCATAGGATTCGATATAAATGAAAGTAGAATAGCAGAGTTAGAAAGAGGTGAAGATTCTACTCTAGAAGTAGATGAAGAAAATTTAAAGTCAGCAGGGATGTTGTCTTTCTCTTCAAAAGTAGAAGATATCTCATGTTGCAATGTTTACATCGTCACGGTTCCTACTCCTATTAATAAGAATAAAAGACCAGACCTCACACCACTTGAAAAGTCTAGTGCCACTATAGGTAAAGTACTGAAAAAAGGAGATGTCGTGATTTATGAATCTACTGTTTTTCCTGGATGTACAGAGGAGGTTTGTGTGCCCATTTTAGAGACAGTCAGTGGATTGAAATATAATATAGATTTCTATTGTGGATACTCTCCTGAGCGAATAAACCCAGGAGATAAGGTGCATACCGTCACCAAAATAATGAAGGTGACGAGTGGCTCTACTCCAGAGGTGGCAAATATGGTGGACGAACTGTATAAGTCAATCATAGTAGCAGGAACGTATAAAGCGGCTAGTATAAAAGTGGCAGAGGCTGCTAAGGTTATAGAAAATTGCCAAAGAGATTTAAATATTGCCTTTGTCAACGAATTGTCGTTAATATTTGAAAAATTGGATATTGATACTTTATCAGTATTGGAAGCCGCAGGTACAAAATGGAATTTTTTACCTTTCAGACCAGGTTTGGTAGGTGGTCATTGTATTGGTGTTGACCCTTATTATTTAACGTATAAAGCAGAAGAAGTAGGTTATAACCCTCAAGTTATACTGTCTGGACGCCGAATTAATGATGCTATGGGAGCACATGTGGCTAAAAAGGTGGTAAAACTGATGATTGAAAAAGGCCAGACGATAAAAAATAGTAAAGTGCTTATGTTGGGTATTACCTTCAAGGAAAACTGTCCTGATATTCGGAATTCAAAAGCCATTGATGTTTATACAGAACTTTCAGATTTTGGAGTGAACGTAGACGTATATGATCCATGGGCAAATCACGCCGAAGTGAAGCATGAGTACGGTATTGATTTGGTAGAAAATCTTAGAGACGATTATGCTGCAATAATTTTGACAGTTTCTCACACCGAATTCTCAATCCTAGATATAGACAAGCTAAAATATAAGAACGCAGTCGTATTTGATACCAAGTCGTTCTTCGAAGTTAATAAAATTGACGCAAGACTGTAAAACTTATGAAGGTGTATGAGGAGGTTCAAAGTGCAAAATTCTTAGTTACTGGAGGTGCTGGATTTATTGGAAGTAACATTGTTGCTCATTTGCTTGAAAATGGGGCAGCATTAGTAAGGGTGTTGGATAATTTATCAAATGGTTATAAAAGCAACATAGAGGAGTTTATTCCAAATTCAAGATTCGAATTTGTAGAGGGTGATATCCGAGATTTAGATACATGCAGAGCTGCTGTAGATGGAATTGAATATATTTCACACCAAGCAGCGCTTGGTTCTGTCCCTCGGTCGATAGAGAATCCATCCCAAACCAATGACGTGAATATTGGAGGTTTCCTTAATATGCTGGTTGCAGCTAAGGATATTAAGACCTTAAAAAAGTTTGTTTATGCTGCTTCATCTTCTACGTATGGAAATCATCCGGCACTTCCCAAAGTGGAAGGGAATGAAGGTAAACCGCTCTCTCCATATGCAGTTACTAAGGCGGTTAATGAACACTATGCAGACGTGTTTTCTTCAATTTATGGATTTCACTCCATAGGACTGCGCTACTTTAATATTTTTGGACCTCGTCAAAATCCCAATAATCCATATGCTGCGGTTATTCCAATATTTTGTAAAGCATTCATCAAGGGAAAATCACCTAAGATTAATGGCGACGGTATTACCAGTCGTGACTTTACATTTGTAGATAACGCTGTACAAGCAAATTTGAGAGCCTTATTTTCTAGTGGAATTAATACACATGAAGTATTCAATGTAGCTTGTGGAGATCAGACCTCATTGAATGAAATGATTACCTTGCTAAATGAGATATCAAATCAATCCATTGAGGTTATTTACGGTCCTGAGCGTTTGGGGGATGTAAAACACTCGAAAGCAAGCATTGATAAAATTAAAAAACTACTTAATTACGCTCCTGAAGTGAACTTTAAAGAGGGGCTACAATTAGTATATGAATGGTACATCAAGAATGATGTTAAGGAGTAAAAACTGGCCCTGTTAATAAAAGAGCCATAAGACTGCTTGGTGCACTAGCGCTAGTAGGAGATTAGTGTAAGTTAAAAAATATAAAAAATCAGGCTGGGACTGAGGTGGCGAAGCTTTGAGTAGACTGAAAAAATTTAGAGTCGAGAAGAGGCATATTGCTAAAAGGTATTTGATAATTCTGAAGAAGACAGTGTTATTAAACGCCAAATTATTCGCAGTTCTACTTCTGTTGGTGCTAATTACAGAGCGGCATCACGAGGTAAATCTGGTAGAGATTTCATAAATAAACTAAAAATTGTAGAAGAAGAAGCTGATGAAACAATGTATTGGATTGAAGTTGTAAATAAAGTAAAGAGCCACAGCGAGGTTACATTGTACAAGGATGAATATAAGGAAGCAAATGAGATATTAGCTATTGTGGTACCATACATTAATACTGCTAGAAAATCATTGAATAAAAAGTGAATCATACGTTGTTAATTAACGAGTTTTTATAATTTTGAAATAGACTGTATCGCTCGAATAACTCTACACTCGAATAACTCGAAACATTCAACATTCAACGTTCGAAAAATTCAATAACATGAAAAATATACTCATAACAGGAGGCGCTGGATTTATCGGCTCACATGTAGTTCGATTATTTGTACACACTTTTCCTAACGATCAGATTTATAATCTTGATGCATTAACGTATGCAGGAAATTTGGAGAACCTTAAAGATGTGGAGGACGCTGCCAATTATACGTTTATCCACGAAGATATTCAAAACCTAGAAGGATTAAGAGCTGTATTTGGCGCACATAAAATCACTCATGTAGTCCATCTCGCTGCTGAAAGTCACGTAGATAGAAGTATTACTGATCCATTGGCTTTTGTAAAAACCAATGTCATCGGGACTACTAATCTATTGCAAGCAGCAAAAGAATACTGGGAAAATGATTTTGAAAATAAATTATTCTATCATGTCAGTACGGATGAGGTGTATGGGTCGTTAGGTGACACTGGCTTCTTTTATGAAGACACGGCATACGACCCAAGAAGTCCATACTCTGCAAGTAAGGCTAGTAGTGACCATTTTGTTCGGGCCTATCACCATACCTACGATTTACCTGTAGTGATTTCCAACTGTTCCAATAATTATGGCCCAAATCATTTCCCGGAGAAACTGATCCCGTTAATGATTAATAATATTATTCAAAAGAAACCATTACCCGTGTATGGTGAGGGTTTGAATGTACGTGACTGGCTATATGTAATTGACCATGCACGGGCTATTGAATGTATCTTCTCTAGAGGGAAAATGGGTGAAACGTACAACATAGGTGGATATAATGAATGGACAAATATTGATTTGGTTCATTTACTGTGTGATGTTATAGATGAGAAACTTGGACGAGAAACAGGTAACTCTAGAGAGCTGATCACCTATGTAAAAGATAGAGCAGGGCATGACCTTAGATATGCCATAGATGCTACTAAACTGAAAGACGAGTTAGGCTGGGTACCAAGTTTACAGTTTGAAGAAGGCCTTCGAAAAACGGTAGATTGGTATTTAGCGAACGCTGAGTGGCTGGCTAATGTTACCTCTGGTGACTATGCCAAGTATTACTCAGAACACTATCAATAACTTGAGCAAAGTAGATTTTATAGAACTAGTAGAAGTAGCAAAAGTGGCTGCTGTACTCGCAGGTAAAGATATTCTAGAAGTCTATCACCAAGACGATTTTGGAATCGAAACCAAAGACGACGAATCCCCACTAACCACAGCAGACAAAAAAGCACACCTTCGGATTGTAGAAGGATTAAAAGGTACGGATATTCCGATACTTAGTGAAGAAGGACGGAGTATTCCATTCGAAGAAAGAAATGACTGGAGTCTTTTTTGGATGACAGACCCGCTCGACGGCACCAAAGAGTTTATCAAACGAAACAGTGAATTCACAGTCAATATCGCCTTGATTGAGCAAGGAAAACCTATTTTAGGAGTTGTTTATGCGCCAGTGTTGGATAAATTGTACTACGGTGGAACAGCTGTAGGCTTCTCTAAAATGACGAGTACCGATGATGAGACTATACTTAATCATCGAAAAGAAAGTACTCTAGAGGAAATAAAAAACAATTCTGCTAGAATAGTGGCCTCTCGATCCCATCAGAATCTAGCGACCCAAGATTTTATAAATTCGTGTAAAAATAGTGAATTGGTTAGCATGGGTAGTTCGTTGAAGTTTATGGTAGTAGCAGAAGGGAATGCAGATGTCTATCCTCGGTTTGCTCCTACTATGGAGTGGGATACCGCTGCAGCCGATGCCATTTTAAGGGGCCTGGGTTACAATATATTCCAAGTTTCTGATGAGGGTAATATTACATCACATACGGTAGAGTATAACAAGCAGAACCTCTTAAATCCATATTTTATAGCCTACTAAATGAGTCAAGAAAGCGAATTGAACATACAGATGGTGGATTTAAAATCGCAGTACGAGCGATTGAAGGCATCTATTGATAAAGCACTATTTGAAACGATAGACAGCACCGCATTTATTAAAGGTCCTGCTTTACAAGAATTTGAAAAGAATCTGTCTCTTTACATGAACTGTACAGCTAGTATAGGAGTGGCCAATGGAACAGACGCCTTACAAATTGCGTTGATGGCGTTAGACTTAAAATCGGGTGATGAGGTAATTGTACCGGCATTTACGTATGTTTCAACAGCAGAAGTTATTGGTTTATTGGGACTTACACCTGTAATGGTAGATGTGGACTACAATACGTTTAATATAGACTGCCATAGTCTAGAGCAAGCCATTACCGATAAAACCAGGGTCATTGTTCCAGTACACCTTTTTGGACAAGCTGCTGATATGGAACACATTGAAAAGATAGCGCATAAGCACAATCTATTTATAGTGGAAGATGCAGCACAAGCTATAGGAACAGAGTACACTTATTCTGATGGTTCTACAAAAAAAGTAGGCACCTTAGGAAACATTGGTTGCACTTCTTTTTTTCCAAGTAAAAACTTAGGGTGCTTTGGAGACGGTGGGGCCATGTTTACTCAAAGCACCGAGTTGTCACAAAAAATAAGAACCATAGCCAATCATGGTCAAGCACAGAAATATATGCATACTACCCTTGGAGTAAACTCAAGATTGGATACCATCCAAGCTGCAGTATTGAATGTGAAACTAGAACATCTGGATGATTTTGTACAACGGCGTCAGCATGTAGCTCAAGTATACAACGAGTCCTTTCAGGATCTAGACGATATTATCACTCCTCAGAAGGAACAGTTTTCTACCCATGTGTACCACCAATATACATTGAAAGTAGTTGATGGGAGACGAGATGAACTGAAAGCCTACTTGCAATTTAATGGAATCCCTTCGATGGTGTACTATCCCATACCCTTGTATGAGCAAGAAGCTTATAAACAGTACTATGTAGGCGGAAAATTAAAAAATACAGAGCGATTGACAAAAGAAGTGCTTTCCTTGCCCATGCATACAGAGATGACTCCTCAAATGCAAGAATACATTATTAAAACGGTGTTATATTTTTTTAGATAATACCATGAATATGATAAAATTTGGAGTAGTAGGATGCGGACATATCGGTAAAAGACACGCAACAATGGTAATGTTGAATGAGGAGTGTGAACTTCTTGCTTTAGCAGATACCTCGGAACGAGAAAGCTTAGGATTAGACGCTTTTAACACACCTTTTTATTCATCAATAGACGAAATGTTAGACCAGCATCCTGAAATAGATGTAGTCTGTATCTGCACACCAAACGGTTCTCACGCAGCGTTAGCAAGCACGTGTCTTGATCAGAAGAAGCACGTGGTGGTAGAAAAACCGATGGGTCTCTCCAGAGCAAATTGTGAAGAGCTTATTTACAAAGCCTTAAACGTATCCAAACAAATATTTTGCGTGATGCAAAACAGGTATTCGCCACCTTCCGTTTGGCTCAAAGAGTTAGTGAGTTCAGGCAAGTTAGGGGAAATTTATAATGTTCAAGTCAACTGTTATTGGAACAGAGATGAACGTTACTATTTTAAAAATGGACAGAAACATCCGTGGAAAGGAACACAAGATTTAGATGGAGGAACCTTGTTTACGCAGTTCTCTCATTTTGTGGATTTGATGTATTGGGTTTTTGGTGATATTACCAATATTCAAGGGAAGTTTAATAATTTTTCGCATCAACACAGCATTGATTTTGAAGATACCGGATTGGTTTCTTTTGATTTTGTGAATGGAGGTATGGGTTGTTTAAATTACTCTACAGCGGTTTGGGATACGAATTTAGAAAGTAGCATAACCGTAATTGGTGATAAAGGCACCGTTAAAGTAGGCGGTCAGTATATGAATGAAGTAAACTATTGCCATGTAAAAGACTATACGTTTGAGGAGTTGCCTCTGAGTAATCCTGCCAATGACTACGGTAATTATAAAGGTTCAGCCAATAATCATCCGTATGTATTTAAAAATGTTGTGGATACGTTAAAAGGAAGAAAAACAATAACCACCAACGCCCTCGAAGGACTTAAAGTGGTAGACATCATTGAGCGCATATATGCCTGTAGGGAGTAGGTTCTCGATACAATTTTTCTCATTTCAATCCAAAAACCACTCGAACTGACACCGAGCATAATCAAAAGGTCACACTGAGCGGAGTCGAAGTGCGGTTTAAATTGTATCGAAAGGGGGGGGCAAACAATTGAATTAATAACAAAAAACAATGAAAGGAATAATATTAGCAGGAGGATCAGGAACACGTTTATATCCCATCACGAAAGGTATCAGCAAGCAATTAATGCCTATCTACGATAAACCGATGATTTATTACCCATTATCTATTTTGATGTTGGCAGATATTTCAGAGATCCTCATCATTACTACACCAGAAGATAACGCTCAGTTTCAAAGATTGCTGGGGGATGGAAGTAAACTTGGTTGTAAAATTGAGTATGCCATCCAAGAGGTGCCTAACGGATTAGCACAAGCTTTTGTTATAGGGGAGAAGTTCATTGGAAACGACTCTGTAGCATTGATTTTGGGAGATAACATATTCTACAAATCTGGTATGACTAAGTTCTTGGCAGAATGCAAAAATCCGTCAGGAGGCATCGTCTTTGCTTACCAAGTGACAGATCCTGAACGATATGGAGTTGTAGAATTTGATGAAAGTAGAAAAGCCATAAGTATAGAAGAGAAGCCAGCGGAACCGAAATCAGATTATGCTGTTCCTGGATTATATTTTTACGATAACTCAGTAGTGGAGATAGCTAAAAGCTTGGAACCTTCAGCTCGTGGAGAGTACGAGATAACAGATGTCAACCGATATTATTTGGAAAAAGGGAATCTATCTGTACAGGTTTTTGATAGAGGTACGGCGTGGTTAGATACCGGTACTTTTGACTCACTACATGATGCTTCTGAATTTGTGCGAGTAATAGAGAAAAGACAAGGATGGAAAGTGGGTTGTATTGAGGAAATCGCTTATCGAAAAGGTTTCATATCTAGAGATCAACTATTGACCTTGGCTAAAGAGATTGAAAAAAGTGGATACGGATTTTACCTCAAAAGAATAGCGGATTGAACCGGACTTGGTCTATAAATGTAGGTTATTTAACGTATTATGTTAGGCATTCAAGCAGTGTCTACATTTCTGATGTAAATCAGAAAAAACGAAAAGAAAAATTTCATTAAACGGTATAGCATTTTATGCATCCTAGGACGCATTTCTTTAGCAGTTTTGGGCCAAACTTTGACCCAAGAGCTGTAGGTAGAGAAGGCAAAGAAAGAGCTTGAAGACGAGGGAGGTTTTCAGACAATAGATTAATACAAAATGAACTGAATTGGAGCCCAAATTATCCTTTGATAAAAGGAATGCAATCATTGTATGATTGGGTTAATTCTCAATTATAAAATTCTAGTTCTTTTCAACTGATTTCGGCATAAATTTGTAAGACAAAATGAGTCTTTCATTTGATAATACAGAACGAGCATTTGCTCATAAGTCTAATCTAGACCTGAAAAAGGCATACCGACTTTTTCAAACCTTCAATTACCCTTTTCTTGTGAAGCAAGGTCCTCGACTTGCCAATGCTGCTTTGAGCTTTGGTATCCCTGTAAAACCGTTGATTACAAAGACACTTTTCGCCCAATTTTGTGGAGGCGAAACAATTAGCGAATGCTACCCTGCAGCAAAACTTCTGTACGAAAGCAACATAGGTGCGATACTCGATTATTCGGTAGAAGGAGAATGGAGAGGTGAAGATTTTATTAATGCGTTTGGTGAATTGCAGAAGGTCATCATTGAAGCTACAGACAAACCAGAGTATCCATTTGCGGTATTTAAATGTACAGGTATCGGGATGTTTGCCATGTTAGAAAATGTGTCTGCGTACATAGAAAAAGGGGAATCTACCGATAAGCGAGATAGTTTAGACTATCAGCATTTTAGATCAAGATTTGAGGCGTTGTGTAAACTTGCTTATGAGAACAATACCAAGCTGTTTGTAGATGCTGAAGAAACTTGGATACAAGCGGCCATAGATGAAATTACCTATAGCAATATGGCGATTTATAATACCGAGCAAGCTATAGTTTACAATACAATTCAGCTCTACCGAAAAGGTAGAATAGAGGAGATAAAGTATAGAATAGAAGAAGCTAGAGCTGAAGGCTATAAGCTAGGATTAAAACTAGTGAGAGGAGCCTATATGGAGAAAGAAGCTCAACGAGCAGAAGACCTAAACTATCCAAATCCTATTCAGGATTCAAAAGAAGATACAGACAGAGATTATAACGAAGCATTGAGGCTTTGCTTCGATAATAGAGATATAGTACATTTTTGTGCAGGCACACACAATGAGGAGAGCTCAAAACTGCTAACGGAACTGATTGAAGAGGCTGACTTGCATAAACAAGATGATCGTTTTTGGTTTGCCCAGCTTTTTGGGATGAGTGATCACATTAGTTTTAATCTTGCAAATGCTGGTTTCAATGTGGCCAAATATCTACCTTATGGTCCTGTAAAAGAAGTACTTCCATATTTGAGTAGAAGAGCTCAAGAAAACTCAAGTGTCAAAGGCCAAGCAGGCCGGGAGTTAACACTTATTAAAAAAGAGCTTAAGAGAAGAAAAAACTCATCTCACTAAGGTGATTGTGCCGTGATGCACTCTCCTTATCCCATCTACACCTGTAGATACTACAATTACCGCAAATGCATCCATTTTGGAATTTTCACCGCGGTATGTCCCATCCCAGTTTTCACTTAAATCAAAGCTCTCAAAGATCTGTTCACCCCATCTTGTGAAAATCATGATGTGATAATCTTTAATGTATTGACTAGGAGTGACATAGTAATCATTTAAACCATCATTGTTTGGAGTAAACGCATTTGGATAGAATATCATGGACCTTACAGGACTGCAATCTTCATTGGAAACACTTACTACCTGAGGCTCTCCTTGCACCAAATCTTTATAGGCAACTATTCTATAGCAGTAATCTGGTCTTTGATTTAAATCTGTGATTAAATCTCTGTAGTTCGTACCTTTATCTATAAATGTTGCAATCTCCGTAAAAGAGTTATCTTCATTTTTTATTTCTACAGCATAGTACGCGATAGTTTCTGTCCATCCTTCGTAGTGACTCCAGTTTAATTCAGGTCTTTGATCAGCAGACGTATCCGCATCTAGCAAAATTGTTTTTCCGTAATTCCATGCTTCTGTGGTGTCGTTACACTCATCTACAGCATAGGTTTGGTAGTAATAAGACCTATCATCTACCAATACTTCAGCATCTATAAATTCGAAAATATCGTCCTCGGTTTCTATCAGTTTAGTATAGTCTCTACCGTTCAAGGATTTCTCTAAGACGTACTTAGCTATTGGTATCTGTGAATTGGAAACAGAATCCCACTCAATAAGTATTTCTAGATCATCTTCTACAGTTGCTCGCACGAGTTTGTTTGGAGGAGGAGTGTAGTACCAAACAGGCTGTGCATTGGCTGTATCGCTCCAAGAGAGCTGATTGTTTCCTTCAAATTCTTCTCCTTCTATGATGTAACTATATTCTATGTTACAGTATACAGTGCTATCTATATAGGAGTAATTTCCTCCAGTAACTTTTCCTATCTGTTGAATTACACTCGTTGCATCCAACTCTTTTCTGTATATAGCATAAGTCTCGACAGAATCCCAGCCAATATATCTACTCCATGATACTAGGTTTCTGTTTGTATCTCCTTGTGCTTTAGTTTCTATGGTGCAGTGCTTGAAATCAGTAAATGTATCGGATAATAAACCGCAAGTATTTCTGACTTCTAGTTTGTAGCAATAGCTTTGACCAAGCGTATTATTTCCATAACTTAAAAAAGAAGTTTGGTCTAAGTCAGTTATCTCAGCTTGCTGTATAAATTCTCCAATGTTATCTTCTCTGTAAATGATATATGACTTAAAGTCCAACAATGTACTCATCTTGTAATCTACTTGAATCGTTTGGTTGTCATTTACGGTAACCCTAAGTGTCTCTGGATCACGTGGTATAGTACTATCTCCTATAACTACTGTTTGAGCACTAAGCGTATCTATACAGCCTAGTATATTTTCTTGTATAAGCGTTATGTTGACCGGACCTACTTTGGAGGCAAAGAAAGATGGTTCTAAGTCGTAAAATTCTTCTCCTTCAATAATCCACTTCGTATTGATTATGGTAGTATCAGATATGGTAAGATTCTCTAAAGTGATAGTGGTTCCCACACAGTTTTCAAGACTTTTGGAGGCAAAGTTGACTTTAAGCTTATAAAGATCAAGTGTCTTCGCTGTGGCTGATATGCATCCCTTTGATGAAATGGTAGTTAATCTTACCTCAGGGTTTTCGATGTCATAAAACGTATACTCAATATCTTCACCGTACAAAGTATCAATTCCGTTTGAGGTGATCATTTCCCAGATGTAAGTATTGTCCAGATATACTTCATCATCTAGTGCTGAGAAGCGAATGGGATAATTTACACAAGTCCCATCATATGTGTAGTCAGATTGAGGATAAGGATAGACATAGATTGTATCAATAGGAGGTATGGTATAACTGCAACCAAGCGTATCGCTTAAGATTAAAAGTGGGATATATCTACCGGGGTCATTGTATACATGGATGTAAGAAGATGTATTTTCTATAACAGTACCATCACCTATATCCCATTCATAATATTCTGTGCGTTGAGTTGTACTTGTAAAGTTTACAGTGAGCGGTGCGCAACCTTCTTTTTCATCAAAGTCATAGTTTCCTTCAGGACCATTTACTACTACAAAGTCATCATAAATAACGGAATCCTCACAACCCCACTCATCTATAGTATATAGCTTTACGGTGAATTTACCAGCCTTAAGATAGAGCTTACTTGGATTTCCCTCTATGGAGGTGCTTCCATCTCCAAAATCCCAAAAATAGGATGCAATTAGACGATTAGGAGCCGAACTTTTATTTTTGAAACTTACAAAGAGGGGAGGGCAAGCCGTCTCAATACTATCTGCTTCAAAATCTGTAAAGAGCTTTTCTTTTTCTATATCAAGGACTTTGGTAAAAGTGGAAGTGCATCCATTTTTTTCAGCAATCGTCAATTTGACATCATAAACACCTTCTTTTTCATAAGTTACATTTATGATTCTACTCTGTGAAGTCTTACCATTTCCTAAATCCCACGAGAAAGTATAATCTTCTTCGTTTAAACCTGGAATCTCTCCGTTAAATATATAATTAAGACCTTCACAAGAACCCAATCTTCTGAGCTTAATGAATGCAGAACTCGGACCCTCAGATACTACAGGAAAGGATTTGGTACCACGACAACCATTGGAGTCAATTCCAACCAATCGAACAATACTCTCGCTAGCAGAATCCTGACCTGGCATAAATAATGTGTCTGATATGGTGCCTGCAAAGGTAACCATAATAATTCGGTCTTCTAATTCCCAATACAGAGAATCATAATCCGAAGGATCCATATTAGTAGTAAGATCTAATGCTATTGGCGGGCAACTCTTATCATAATTTATCTCTGCTTCTACCGCAGGGCCTGTTATTTCTACATTAATACTAGCTGTATCGATACAGCCGGTCAGTTGTTGCACAACGGTAAGTAATACGGTGTATTCCCCAGGATTTTCGAATTGTGAAAATAATGATGTTGTTTCACCTTGGATAGCATTATCTACAGACCAAGTAGCTTGATATTCTTGAGCACCTCCGGTAGAATCCTCTGTGATTGTATACGAAAAGTTTAGATTAGCTGGAGCACATCGGTCCCCAGACTCAGACACCTCTACATCAAATCCAGGTGGGAATGAGACACTATCCTCTACAAAATCTACACATCCAGACTCAAAATTATATGCGTAAAGCATTAAGTGTGAGTCGCCGTGCTTTTCTTTATTTATAGTCACACGGTTTTGCTCTGAAGTAAAACTACCACCTTTTGAGGTTGTGATAAACCAAATAATGCTATCTGCACCTTCACTGATATCAACAAAACTTACATTTTCATCTGTACATGGATCAAAGCTCTCGATCTCTATGAGTGCTATTGGATCGTGTACAAAGAATGCATCGTTAAGAATAGAAGTGTCCGCACATCCATTATTTTCAGTAACGTAGGCGACATTGTACCATCCTGTTTCTTTTTTCAGGGTGTCACGATAGTTCTCATCAAATTCGTGGTCGCCGTCGAAAGGAGCTTCCTTTTTTAAAGAATCCCCTTTAAATGGAGCCTCATCACTGTAAACATGCCACGTCAGTTTGTCAATCTCAGGAGGTCCAGTTAAACTAACAGTGCTTGCAGCCAAGAATACATCCTGATTACAAAAAGAATCTTGAGGCACGATAAATGTTGGATTTGTTTTTTGACCAACTTTAATGGTGAGCGAAGCGTTGCTTACGCAGCCTTTTCCTGTAGTAACAGTGAGTGTCATCACATATTCCCCGGTATCTTTATAAACGTGGGTAAGAGCTGAGTCTAATGAGTTATAGGTCGTTCCATCTCCCATATCCCAACTTTTGGATTTTACGGCATCTTCAGTATAATCGGTAGCGTCACGAAAATCAACGGTCAATTCTTTACAACCTTCAAGTGTATCTGCAGAAAGACTGAGCTCAAGTGGCTCGAGACGTACAGTTATTTCTTTTTCATCCTTACAACCGAACGAATTCTCCACCTCCAAACTAAATACATAAGTACCTGCGGCATTATAGAATTCCGCGTGAGTTAAAGTCTGAGCAACTTCAGACCCTTTAGAATACCACTTTGTAGTGGTAATATTCTTACTAGTATTGGTAGCAATTAGTGTGAAAGGTACTTGGCAAGATACCGTATCACTGTGAGTGAATTCAGCTACAGGTTTATCTATCACGGTTATGAATCCTGGTTTAGTTTCTTCAGCCTTACATTCATCACTTTGAGTGACAATCAGCTTTACATCAAATTGACCAGTGGATTTAAATTCATACTCAACCGTGTTACCGTTTGCGAATCCTCCATCTCCAAACTCCCATCTACTCACTAGTCCGGCAGGGGAGGTGGTGTTAGTCAAAATTACTTTCGTCGGAGCACAAATCTCAGTTTGGTCTGCTGTGAATGTAGGTTTCAGATCTCCAATAAAGATATATGAAGCGAGAGACTTAAAAGCTTTACAACCTTCAGGTGTCGTGATTGTAAGTTTTACGCGAAAATTACCTTCCTTGGTGTAGGTATGCGTTGGATTCTCATCTGTACTTGTATTACCATCGCCAAAGTCCCATAGATAGGTATCCTTATCTCTTGTTTTTCGTGATTCATCTTTGAAGTTGACTTCAAATGGAGCAACACAATTGGTCTGACGACTTGAAGAGAACTCTACAATGGGTAGACGTTTTATAGAAATTAAATTATTTTCTGAGATTTCATCTTCACATCCATTTTCGTCAATGACGTGTAGAGATACATTAAATTTTCCGTCGGTTAAGTAGGTATGAGTTGGATTATCTGAAGTCGTGGTGTTACCATCTCCAAAATCCCATTGCGTAAATGAGAGAGGTGCATCACCCAATTGACTATTGTTTGTGTAACTAACAGGAAGAGGAGCACATCCACTTTTTTGTGAGCCAGATAATCTTGCTATTGGATTTTTAAAAACAGTAATATACTCTTTGACTACTTTTTGATGCTTCTTACCGCTACTATCGGTTATTTCTAGGCTTATTTCATATTTGCCCGGTTGATAAAAAATGGCTTGAGGATTTTGCTTGGTGGATACGTTTCCATTTCCAAACGACCATAAATATCGAAGCCCGGCTGTTGTATTGGAACTATTATCTTGAAACTGAACCGTCAATGGACTGCACCCTTCAGTAACGTCTGATGAAAAGTTTGAAGTCAGTTGTGCATAGCTTATCTGATTGCCTAAAAGTGCAAAAAAAAGTAGTAGTAAACCTATGGTTTTTGGGAATGACAAGCTAGCTAATTAGGTGTTTAGCAAAAGTACTAAATATAGACGACTACACTTACAATAACGTTGCCCTAGACTGCTGACTTTTTATATAGCCATGATCTATTTTGAGTTTGGAGCCTTCTGCAGCTTTTTTTGCCAAATTATCACATACTTCGTTTTCTTCAACGCCACTGTGGCCTTTTATCCAATGAAATTTTATGTTGTAGTGCGGGTATTTGTTTAAAAACAAACGCCATAAATCTGCATTTGCCTTGCCTTTAAACCCTTTTTTCTCCCATCCAAAAACCCATTTCTTTTCAACTGCATTTATGACATATTTTGAGTCTGAATGAATATGGATTTCCATATTTCTTGCTGAATCATTAAGCAGTTTTAATGCTTCAATCACAGCAAGTAATTCCATACGGTTATTGGTGGTTTTTTGAAAGCCTTGACTTTCGGTTTTCCTGTTATTTCTAAATTTAAGAACTATCCCATATCCTCCAGGTCCTGGATTGCCAAGAGAGCTGCCGTCAGTATAAATATCTATGCGTTCCACGGGAGTTTATTTTCCTTTACCAAAAGTAATAAATCTGCTACTAAGAAATTACTCCCACCTACGAAAATAAAGCTGTTAGGAGTATCTATACAAGCAGCGTAAGATTCTGATAAACAATATTCTAAGTCATCGTATGAGTGCGAAGTATCCTTTGTTGGATTTTTGAAATTTTCCAAGGCCTCATTAGCATTCATCCCTCTTATTACATCAGGTTTTACAAAATGATAAGCAAGTCCTTTTGGAAGTATATCAGATAATCCAGATAACTCTTTTCCCTTGACGAACCCCAAAACATATATTGGAGATAAACCTAATTTCTTTATTTGAGATGCTATCAGTCCAAAACCTTCTTCATTGTGACCTACGTCACAGATAACGAGTGGATTGTCATAAATGGTTTGCCATCTTCCTGTGAAGTTGGATATACTTCTCACATCTAGTAGTGCAGCATTATTATTAGCTTTTGAGGTAGGAAGAACAGAATCTAATAGAGATATTAATTTCATAGCTGAACCGATATTCCATTGTTGATGCGTACCTGCTAAATCTGTTTGATACGTATTCTCAACATAGTAATGATATGGAGCATTTACAGAAAGGGCTTTGTCAATAATTACAGATTTTGGGGAGTCTTGAATTTCCCCTATCACAATAGGAGTTTCTTCTTTTATTATTCCAGCTTTTTCTGCTGCAATAAGCTCTAGTGTATCCCCCAATATGTCTTTGTGATCATAGCCTATCGAGGTGATAATACAGCCTATTGGTTTGATGATATTCGTGCTATCTAGCCTGCCACCCAATCCAGTTTCTATGATAGCAATATCTACATTGATTTCAGCAAAGTAAGTAAAAGCCATAGCTACTGTAATTTCAAAAAAAGACGGATTTAGACGTTCTATTTCTACCTGTATGCGTGCTATAAAATCGGTGACAAAAATTTTACTACATAATTCTCCATTCAGTTTTATTCTCTCTCGGAAATCTACTAAATGAGGAGAAGTGTATAAGCCTACTTTGTAGTTATTAGATTGATATAGAGCGGATAAGATGTGACTTGTAGATCCTTTTCCATTTGTACCTGCTATGTGAATGCTTTTAAATTTGTTTTGAGGATTTCCGAGACTTGCACATAAGGCAGTGATGTTATCTAAGTCTTTTTTAAAGGCGGATTTCCCAATGTTTTGGTACATGGGAAGTTTTGCATAGATGTAATCTAAAGTTTCCTGATAAGTCACAGATTACTGCAGCTTAAACGTAAAATTGATGTATCCACAACCGCCTGGAGATCCACTCACATTCGCAAATTGGAATTTTTTAAGAGCAGCAATTGCTCTATTTCGAAGTTGTAAATTAGTACTCGTTCCTGGATTTCTATCTGGAACCCATTTGATACTTGATGGAATTACATTTCCTCTGGCATCTACACATACCTTTAGTCTAATTACACCTTTTTCTTGAACTCCTCCTTGAGGTTGAACAGTTTTTGTTGCTTTGAAGCCTCCAATACCTCCAGAGATACCGGTACCTATAGATGGTCCGTCACCTTGAGTTCCTTGACCACTATTTCCATTTGGGTCGCCATCAGGTATTCCGTCTGGTCTTCCTTTGTATCCACCATCACCTTCACCTCCTTTACCTTTTCCAGCATCATCAGAGCCTTTTTTGGATCCAGGAAAAAGACTTCTTTGGTCTACTTTTTTTACGGGCTTTTTAGGTTCTTTAGTGGTCTTCTTAGTTGTTTCTTTGGTAGGAGTTTTGGTTGGTTCTTTTTTAGAGGGTTCTGTTTTTTTTACCTCCGGAGCTTCAGCTACATCACTAGTATGTTGGTTTTCCGGTATATACTCCTCTTCAACAGGTGGAGTGTACTCTTCATCTTGTTGCTGTTCGGCCGCACTATTATCGGGTCCTCCATCATCTGGCATGCCTATACTGACAGCTACGCCTCCAGCATCTAGTTCTTCTTCAGCTTGTACAGGACATCCTGTTAAGCCAATCACTATTAAAAATACAAGCAATAATGCAATAATGGTAACTGTACCCACCATTGCTTTTCTATCTTCTTCTCTGCTTATATCGACCATTTTATTTCAATTTATTTCACCGTATCCAGTGCCAAAACTACCTTGGCTCCTTCTTTGTCTGCGAGCATTACAACATTCATTACATCTTCATAACGAATATCTTTGTCTCCTCGTATACTTACGGTTGCGTTTAGGTTACCCTTTAATACCTCTCTTAGTTCAAAAGGTAAACGGGCAAACGTGGTTTTTTTATCATTAACAGCGTAATTTAGGTTTTTGTCAACTGATACTACGATCGTCTCACTTACTGTACTTACGTCGTTTACGCCTTTGGGAAGAACTAGCTTGAGTGCTGGATCTTTTACAACAGAGCTAATGATGATAAAAAATATAAGCAGCAGAAATACAATATCCGTCAAGCTAGAAGCATTGAATTCGGTACTGATTTTACTGTTTTGTCTTAGATTCATAAGTTTAATTAAGCGGGTTCGTGAAGTATATCTAAGAATTCCACCGAGGAGGCTTCCATTTTATATACAACTTTATTGATCATACTAGAGAGTAGATTGTATGAAATGTATGCGAAAATACCTACTACAAGCCCTGCAACGGTAGTCATCATAGCTTCACCAATACCACCACTTAATAAATCAGCAGTGATTTGCTGGCCACTATCCTGCATTTGGTTGAATGTACGTATCATACCAGTAACTGTACCTAGGAATCCAAGCATAGGTGCAGCACCAGATATAGTGGCTAGAATGGGCATCCCTTTTTCCAATTTGTATACTTCTAATTTGCCTACATTTTCTACGGCAACACTTATATCTTTTAGGGGTTTACCAATTCGAGATAGTCCTTTTTCAATCATCAAGGCAATTGGTGTAGCTCTGTCGTGACAAAGTCTCTGTGCTCCTTTTAAGTCTCCATCTATTACCATCTCCTTAATACCTCCCATAAATTTAGAGTCCAAATCACCTGCTTTTCTGATGGTCAGGTATCTTTCTATACAGAGATAGATAGCAATAACAAATAAGATACCGATAGGTATCATTACTATACCACCTTTCCAGATCAGTTTGAGCACATCTAAGGCTCCTCCAGAAGAAGAAGCAGAGGATAAACTATCTGTTACAGTTGTACCATCTTGTACAATTTGAAGAATTAAACTCATTTTATATTTGATTTATAACTAATTTTTGGTCAAGTTTATTTTGTAGAAGTTTTCTGTACTCATCTGCTAGTGCCTCATTGTCAAATGTTATGATAACTACATTTTGAGGATCAGACTCCGAAATATGAGCAGAAGTATATTTATCTTTCATTTCAGAAGTAAAAGTTTCGGCTTCTTCTTCTGTATCAGTCAAAGCTATAATACCATATTGGGTGACTAAGCTTACAGGAGTTTCTTCCAACACATCTGTATCAGACTCTGCATTGTCGAATGTACCGTCTAAGATAGATGCTATTTGCTGATTGCTCGCATCTCTATTATTCATTGTTTGTTCGAATTGAAATAGCCCTGCTGCTACAGCGATTAAGAACAATGCACCTACAGTGTTCAGAATAGCAAGTCCTGATACTCTTTTTTTCTTTGCAGGTTCTGTATTCAGTTTGGACTGTAGTCTCTTCTCTTGAAGCTCCTTATACCTACGACTGTTTTCCTGTCTCTTTCCTACCAGCTTTGGAGTTTCCTCTTCCAAGGGTATATCACTTGCAAGAGGGATAGATTTTATAGGTTTATCAGTTGGTTTATTATCGGATGGTATAGACACTTTCTTAAGTTTTATTTTAGGTAGACCAAAAGAAGCCTTGCAGTAATTGTTAGCGTGATGAGGAACGAAAATTAGTTTTTCTTCGGCAGTAAAGTAGAACGTACCTATGTTCAAAAGTTCTGCATTTTTAGTCTCCTTTAGTTTTTTCCAGAGATTATCTACTTCGGTCTTGATTTCTTGCAATGCCTCAGCATAAGAAACGGAACGTATTTGAGCTATATGATTAGCTACTAAGCCGTCATTATTCTTTATTTGGTTGTTGAACGTGATGTGTTCTATCCTGGGTGAAGAATACCCTAATATTTCATTGTATTCGGACGATTTGGAGTTTTTTAGAAAAGCACCAAAACCAGGTAGTATAACACAATCGTGTTGATACAGTAGAAATGATATTTCTTTTGCCAATTTCATTACAATGCAATAATAAACATTTAGCCCTCGAAAATGATAAAATTAAAGAGAAAAGGTAACTCCTGCTAAGACATTAAGTCCTTGTGCACGATAGTTATTCCATAGGTCATACCGTTGGTTCAGAATGTTATTTACATTTATGAATCCTGAGATATTTTTCTTGTATCTATATTCTGCTCTAATATTGATGTCACTTATAGCTTCTAAATCATCATCTATGTTCCCACCAATATCTCTGACAGGCCTTGAGCTCGTAACAAAGTAACCGCCATTGATATAGATTTTATCTGCCAATCTTATAGTCGCCGTTAAGGCTGCATCATAAGTAGGCAAGTGCCAAGCCTCTGTTTCAGTCTCCAAATAATAGGCGTAAAAGTTTCCTCTGAATCCAATATCTAAATTTTGATTTACATCTAACTTTAGTTCACCGGAGACAGTGGTACGATTCATATTACTTTCAACCGTAGTGAAGTTACGTAGCTCATTGGTGTCAGATACAAAGAAGTACTGATTTTGAATAAAATCTTGTTTGATTTTTATCCCATATTCTACAAACCGCTTAAAACTACCATTCATACCACCGTGAATAGACCACCCACTAGGAGTATTAAGCTCAAAATTATTTCCTAAGAAAAGGTTCTCGTAGCTAATACTTTTGAGCGTATTTCTCACATATCCTCCGTCTGCTCCAAAGTACAGTCGAAGAAGTTTCGGCACTAGGTAAGTCTCTGCACGCAGATAGGGGTAAGGATTAATATCGGTTAGAGCAGAGTCAAATCCATTGACATAACTCAGGTTCACACCTGCATCCAATGACCATTTCTTATAATCAAACTCTAAGTGAGGTTTGAAATCAATAAATAAACGGTCAAGTTTATCTGACTCGTTAAGCTGTGTATATAAACCATCTATATCTAGATGAAATCTGTTTTTCCCGATTTTAAATGAGTTCTTATTTCCAATTCCAAAAGAGTTTTCATTTTCACCTAATTTATCAAATACATAGATGTCAAAGTCTAAGTCTGATTGTACTCTAGACTTTTTCATTGACCATTTCAAATTAGCATCTATGTCATTATAGATCTGGTTTATGTCATTGAGTTCAAGAGAAGGAGAATCAATCATATAACCATAATAGTGTACCACATTTCTTTTGTAATCAATAGCACCGTATAGATCGTTTCCTTTTTCGCGAAGGCCATAAGCCTTGATTTGGTTTTGGCTAAACAAACCTTGTTCAGGATTTTTGGAAGCATTTGCAGCGTGGTGCTTTGCCTTGAGACCGTAGGAATAATATTTGTCTTGTTTATTGTGAATACTCGCATCCAAATAAGATGTCAAATAATTTCCTCCACCTATTTCTATATAATTGTCAAATAAATCTTCTTCAGGTTCTGGTTTTATAAAAACAGGGTCAATCGGAGAATATACCGCTCTCGGTTTATAGGCTATAGTAGGAAATTCATACTTATAATTCGGTGCGTTTACTTTTGGGTCTTCCAGAGTTGGTCTTATACCAATTTTCTTAGACTCTGCAATATCAGGTTTGTATGTTGTTACTACTACTACACTATCCAAATTCGTGGTATTTGAATCTGTGTTTTGTCCAAATATTAGTATACTGCACAATAAGAGAGCCGAAAGCACGCTGTAACGCCTCAATGAAGTGATTTTTTGCATTGGTTTATAAAACGAATTTAGGGGTACTTAGAGTATATAAATCGGGAAGAATATGCATTTATATCAACACATTTTCCAATAGTTGTATGATATAGTCTATTAGTATATATTTGGTTAAAATAGAATAGATAATAATAATGTCAAAGAAGGAAAATGCAGATAAACTGAAGGCACTCAAGATGACCATTGATAAACTTGAGAAGTCTTATGGTAAAGGGATAGTGATGAAAATGGACGATGAGAATATCGTAAAGGTAGATGCTGTCTCTACGGGTTCTCTTGGTCTAGATATTGGGTTAGGAGTAGGAGGATTTCCAAAGGGAAGAGTAGTAGAAATTTATGGGCCAGAATCTTCAGGTAAGACTACACTAGCCATGCACTGTATCGCTGAGGCACAGAAAAAAGGAGGTATTTGTGCATTTGTAGATGCAGAGCATGCATTTGATAAGTTCTATGCAGAAAATATTGGTATAGACACTAACGAGCTCTTGATTTCCCAACCAGACGATGGAGAGCAAGCCTTAGAAATAGCTGATAATCTTATTCGATCGGGTGCGATTGATGTTATCGTGATTGATTCTGTAGCTGCTTTGGTACCTAGAGCTGAGCTCGAAGGTGATATGGGAGATAGTAAAATGGGATTGCACGCGAGGCTAATGTCACAAGCTTTGCGTAAACTTACGGGTACGATTAATAAAACAGGCTGTATCTGTATATTTATCAATCAGTTAAGAGAAAAAATAGGTGTAATGTTTGGCAATCCAGAGACTACAACTGGTGGTAACGCTCTGAAATTCTATGCTTCAGTAAGGTTAGATATCCGTCGTACAGGCAGTATCAAAGACGGTATAGATATTATTGGAAACCGGGTAAAAGTTAAAGTTGCTAAAAATAAAGTAGCTCCACCATTTAGAGTTGTTGAGTTTGATATAATGTATGGCCAAGGTATTTCTAAGGTAGGGGAAATCATAGATTTAGGTGTTGAGAACAACGTAATTCAAAAAAGTGGTAGTTGGTTCAGTTATGGAGAGACTAGACTTGGACAAGGAAGAGACTCTGTGAAACAACTTTTATTAGATAATCCTGAGATGATGGATGAGATGGAAAAGAAAATATTCGATATTATCAACGGAGTAGAAGTAGAAGCAGAACAAACTGCAGCTGAATAATTACTCTGCTATTTAATAATAGAAAAGCCTCATCGATTTCATTCGTTGAGGCTTTTATTATTTCTTTTACTCGATTCTATTTCTAGCGTTACTGCTTTCCACGATATTTTCTATATGGGGCAGCTATATACATCATTAGTAATCGAGACATCCTGAATGATAATGGTGATGTTATTAATGTAAAGGCTATTACTGTACCTATATAGTAGGTCAAATTGACATCATCACTAAGCGTAAAAAAGAAAAATCCAATGATTATGAATGTTGCTACACTGTAAGCGTAGCTAAAGTACATCGCCCCCCAAAAGAATCCTGGTTCGGACTCGAACTTTACTTTACAATGAGGACAAGTCTCGTTTAATTCTTTAAAATTCTTTAGATTTAGTCCGGAATATTTGAATACATTACCCTCTCTGCATTGAGGACATTTGCCTTTTAGCAGTGCTGCGAAACCACCCATCGTTTATTTAGCCTGTTTGTTTTTGTAGTACCATATACCACCTACGGTAGCTACAGCAAGATAAGGTGTCGCGAGAAGGTACATTATACCATTGTTCAAACCTCTACCTTTCGTATGTCCTTTTTCCATACCACTTTCTACAGCGGTCTTACACATTGGACATTGGGCATCTGCGGCGAAACAAAAACCAATACAAAACAGTGTTATGATCAGAAATTTTTTCATTGATTCAAAGTTACGATGCTTTTGGAAGAAAAAAGAAGTTTTGAATGTGACTTGGGTTATCTGTAACCTGTTTAAGTTTATTATTTTCTAAAACAAAAACATCATAATCATTTTCTCTCATGAGATGGAAACAGTCAAGTCTATTTCTATTATCCCATAACTCACAGTAAATGGTTGGTTTAGATGTGCGTATTAATTCAAGACCGCCAAGAAATACTTCGTATTCAAAGTTCTCCACGTCAATTTTGATGGCAGCTATATTTATGCCTTTAAGTGTTTCTACATCATCAAGTCTGTAGCAATCTGTTTCGATAATTGTACCGTCATTGAAATCTTTCATCTTATCATCTATCACGTGACTGAGACCTTGTTTTTTGACACCGTCTACCTCTGGAAGAACGAGCTGGATTTTCTTATTCTCATTTCCTAAGGCATTGGTGAGCAGGGTTAAATTTGATAGATTATATTTTGATTTTACTCTCTTTAATACCTTGATATTATTTGGCATAGGTTCAAATGCATAGGTCTCTTTTGATTGCTTTGCAAGATGATATGACATAAGACCAAGGTTAGCACCTATATCTAGTGTTACAGATCCATTAGGTATAAGGCTTAAAAAGTAAAAGAAATCATTTTCGTGCTTATCATACTTAAGAGTTTTAAGCTTATAAAGTGTGAAATACCAAAGATAAGATTTATATCCCAGTATTTTTTGCAACACTCTTTGTATGAAAGCTTTCAATTAATGAGTATAGTAAGGAGATATAAGTAAATAGACCAGAACACCGGTAACTGCTACATATAGCCAGATAGGGTAGGAGAAACGTACTATTTTTCGGTGTTTATCAATTTTTTCATTCAGAGCATACCAAAAGGATAATAAGATTAAGGGTAGAACAATTGCAGCTAGAATGACGTGTGAGATAAGAATGGTATAGTAAACATACCTAAGAAATCCTTCTCCACCATAGGTGGTCTCAGGCACGAAAAAATGGTAGACTACATAGCTTATCAAAAAAAGAGCTGATAAACCAAAAGCTGAGAGGTTTAGAAGTTTATGTTTGGTTATGTTTTTTGCACGTATGGCCTTTAAAGAAAGGATCAACAAAATGGCACAAGTACCATTTATAATAGCGTGTAATAAAGGTAGTTTATAAATGAAGTATGGGAATTCTGTTGGTGGATTAAGAACACGTTTATTGAGTAGTATTACGAGCACAAAAACTACAATAGATACTATGAGAGCAATTCTAAAAAAAGCTTTATCACTTAGACGTTTCATTTTCTTCTTTTTTGTAACAAGTTAATAGGAATCTAGAATCTTCGACCATATTCAGTACCTCTTTAATATCGAGCCCATTATATATTCCTCTGATATGAAAATCTTTGTCTACAAGCATTACCTTTTCACTATGAATGAAATCATTGGTGTCAGGCACCTCTTGAATTACAGCTCGATAATTATCGCGAGCTAAATGATATATAGTGCTTTTGTTTCCGGTTAAAAACTTCCACTGATCATAATTTGCCTCGAAACTTGTAGCGTAGTCGTTTAATACACTTACGCTATCATTATATGAATCTACTGTATGGGAGAGAAACAGCACATCTGTGCTATTCTTCAACTTTTCTGAAGCAATTTTAAGGTGACCATTTATAGTCGGACACACGTCAGGACAAGAAGCAAAAAAGAAGTTAGAAATGAATACTCTATCTCCTATATCTTCACGGGTGAAGGGGTTTCCGTTTTGATCGATAAGTGAGAAACTATCAATATAATAGGGCTCCTGAACTCCCATTTCATCAGATGAATAGACGGGAAGTTCATTATAACCAAACTGTGTTATTTTCCACAACACCACCCAGATTACAGGTATGGCTAATAAAACGACTAGAATTATCTTGCCAGTAGTTTGTTTCATATATACTAACTAAAAAATTTGTAATTATTTGAAGCTGTTCCAGAAGTTTCCTTCGTACATCATCCAAATCAGGAAAAAGATGATTAGAATCATTGGAAGGATAATCATGTAACCGAGGCTCTTTTTTTCATACTTCATGTGCATGAAAGTACCAACTATATACCAAGCTTTTAGTACTCCCATAAGTATAAAGAATACATTTCTCTCAATACCAGGAGGCCACGCAAAGTATGCTACAACGTCGGCTATAGTAAGCCCAAGAAGAATCCAGAAACGTGACCAAAGTGATTTTGTTCCGTGGCTTTCAACTTTTGGTACCCATACGGTTGGGTCATAATTCTCCTCGTCGTGAATATCTACGTTATGATTTGAGTGTGAAGACATATTATAATTCTTTATTCAGTTCAGAAATTGATTAGATTAAGTAGAAAAAAGTAAATACAAATACCCATACAAGGTCGACAAAATGCCAGTATAGGCCAACTTTTTCGACCATTTCATAGTGACCACGCTTTTCGTAAGTCCCCATTAGATTATTTACATAGATTATGATGTTTAGCACAACTCCTGAAAACACGTGAAAACCATGAAATCCTGTCACACCAAAGAACAATGCGGCAAAAGCAGGAGGGCCATATGGGTTAGCATTAGGAGTAGCACCAGCTGTTATGAAGTTTGTCCATTCCCAAGCCTGACATCCTAAAAACATAAATCCACCTATGATGGTGAGTAGCATCCAAGTACTGACGGCTTTTTTGTCTCCTCGCTGACCTGCTTCAACGGCAAGTACCATAGTTACAGATGATAGAATTAGTATAAGGGTCATCAAACTCACAAAAATTAATGGTAAGTGAAGCCCGTGAGCAAATGGGAAGTGATTAAAAACTAAGTCAGGAGATGGCCATTGTAATTCTGTAAAAACATCTAAATCTCTTAAGGCAGGGATAAAATGTTCACCGTGATGTGCATCTACTCCCGGTGCCGCAAATTTTTCTTGCACGTTTTCAGCGAAACTTAATTCCAAACTTTCAATTTGAGCAAGTTCTGTTGAAGGATAACTGTAACGTATGGCTCCGTAAGCAACTAGTAAAGAAGAGAATGTAAATGCATCTGACAGCAAGAATACCCACATCATGAGTTTTCCATAACTTACTTTGAAAGGAGAATTTCCTCCTCTCCAAATGCTTGATTTAGATATTGTTTGTGTTGACATTGGTTATAAATCGGTCGCAAAATATAGAAACAAATACAAATATACCCACAAGAATCCGACGAAATGCCAATAAGTATTGCACATTTCAATGAGTAGGGTTGCTTTCTTATGAATCTTGAGTTGCAGGCTTCTGAAAAGCGTGTAAACAAGGTAAAAAATACCTCCTATAATATGCACTAGATGGACACCCGCTAGAACGATAAAGAATGAAGCTGAAATTTTATTACCTTCTTTTGGATTTACAAAAAACAGGCCCTGATCTTGCAACGCTTGCCATCCAAGGTATTGCGTAACTACAAATCCTAAACCTAGAATTATCGTCAATGCTAAGCCAATGTGTATACATTCTATTTCATCATTTTTCGCACTTCTAAATGCATAGAACATTGAAATCGAACTTAATATAACGATTATAGTGGAATAGAGAAAAACTGTAGGTACCTGGAAATCAAACCAATTCCCATCTCCTTTTCTTACGATGTATGCACTTGTTAATCCTGCAAAGAGCATTAGAACTCCTAGCAGTAAAAGCCAAAGACTAAACTTTTTAGGATGTACTTTACCAGTATGTTGAATTGTTTCTGTCATTATATTTTATCTATCCAAAGGGTTATTAGAACTAAAGGGTTGTAAATAATGGATGCAAACATTAGTGTTTTAGCATTTTTTAAAGATAGAGTTTTGTAAAGTCTTACAGAGAGAAAAGTCAATGCAATGGAGCTCAAGGTAATAATCAACAAACTTATGATCCCACTCATTCCTATAAAGAAAGGAGTGAGGCTTATTGGAATAAGTAAAGCAGAAATGAAAATTATGAGTAGAGCTGAAGTTTTTGTTCGTCCTTTTTTAAAGGGTAGAAGTCTATAACCTGCTTTTTTATAGTCATCATCTAAAATCCATGCAATGGCCCAGAAGTGTGGAAATTGCCACACGAACTGTATTAGGAATAGTATACCTGCATCTGCAGAGAACTGTCCGGTAGCCGCTACCCAACCAAGAAGCGGAGGTATAGCACCTGGAAAAGCACCAATGAACACCGCAATGCTAGATACTCGCTTTAGCGGCGTGTAAACAAAAGCGTAGCTTACTAACGAGAGAAACCCAAGAAGTGCAGCATATTGATTTAGATATTGACCAAGAACATAAACTCCAATTACTCCTGTAATACTGCAAAAAAATCCTGCTTCAACTACACTCATTCTATTTTGAGCTAGAGGTCTATTCTCAGTTCTTGTCATTAGAACATCAAAATTTTTCTCAACAATTTGGTTTAATCCATTTGATGAAGAAACAACAAGAAAACCCCCGATAACTAGAGCTATTAATTCTGACCAATTTAGAGCACCAGAGTAACCAATTAAATAACCAAATACTGCAGACAATACAACAGTAAAGGTTAGTCTGAATTTGATCAGTTGGCTATAATCACGAAGCTTATCTTTAACTCTGGTAGATTCAGTATTTATCACTGTTGTTTTCAAGGTTTTGTGCTCCTATAATTTACTCTCATAAGAGTGGTGCAAATATAAAACTGTAATACAAATATTAAGGCACCAAAGCTTATATGGAATAGTTTTGAAATGACGGCTAATTCTGTGAATAATGCCATAGGACCTAATATCATCTGCAATATGCTAGAGTACATTATCCAGCGTACCGGCTTTTTCAAATCTTCAATACTTGACAACCTTATAAACTGTAGAATGCTCATAACCATTACGATAGCAGCTATGATGGCATGCCAAGAGACATTGGGGTTTAAAGCAGTTATATTGTTGCCCAATGAAAGGCTAATATCAAGTAAGTCGTAGTCCTCGCGAAGTCCTGCACCAATTAAGATTTGAAAGAATGAAACAACAGCAAGTAAAATGACAAGTGACTTACTCGAACCATCAAAAATTTCTACTTCAGATTTCGAAATATATCTGCGAGCAATTATAAAAGCTGAGATTGCAATGAAAGCAAAAATGAAATGAGCTGTAACTATTCCACCTATCAGATTAGTGTGAACTACAACTGCACCGAGTAGTGCATTTAGAAAAACACTTACAAAACCTAGTAATGTCCACCAAAAGACAGAAGGTTCATATTGCAGATATCTGAAAGATAAAAGTAAGCAAATGAATACAATAACTCCTGTGAGAGCACCCCAGAGCCTATTAATATACTCCACATATGCCTTTACAGCATTAAACTCGTGTGATTCATTAATCTGATCATTTAAAATTATTTGTTGTGCCAAGTAGTTAAACCCTATGTTTCTTAACAGCTTGGTAAACCTAGTCGTTTTGGCAATTCGCTGTTCTTTATAAATCTCCTCATAATTATCTGGTAAAGCAGATTCTGAGGTAGGAGGGATGTACTCTCCAAAACATTTAGGCCAATCTGGGCAACCCATTCCACTTCCCGTACTTCGCACCAATCCACCTATCGCGAATAGAAGAAAGATAAAAAAAATGGATAACCAATTAAACTTTTTATGCATAACTAACAGGGATAAAAAAAGCTCCCCGAAGGAAGCTTTTTATTTTCTTATAGGTTACACACCTTGTGGTTTGAACCAGCTTTTGAGCATTGCCCAGAAGTGTACTGGTTCGGATTCAGGTAAATCTGCTTTCTCTGGTGATTCAAGAATTGCAGTTTCGAAGAGTTCTTCTTCTTGACCTTCGTCTGGAATATTCTGAGGCATAAAATCTTGATCATAAGCTGGATTACTGTAATCATAAGCCCATCTGTATACCGTAGGAATTTCTCCAGGCCAGTTTCCATGTATTCTTTCTACAGGAGTAGTCCATTCCAATGTATTTGCTTCCCAAGGGTTAGCTGTAGCTTTTTTACCGAAGAATATACTTGAGAAGAAATTGTAAACAAATAACAACTGAGCAATACCACCTAAGATGGCAGCTAATGTCATCACTACGTTTACATCAAACCAAACTCCGTATTCTGGAAGCAAGGTAAATGCATAGTATCTTCTAGGTACTCCTGCTAGACCCATAAAGTGCATGGGGAAAAATACTAAGTACGCAGAAATAAATGTCATCCAGAAATGGAGGTAACCTAATGGCTTATTTAACATTCTACCGAATTGCTTCGGGAACCAGTGATAAATACCTGCCAACATACCGAATATAGCAGCACAACCCATTACGATATGGAAGTGACCTACTACGAAATATGTATCGTGTAATTGTATATCAAGTGTAGCATTCCCTAAGAATATACCGGTAAGACCACCAGATACGAAAAATGATACTAGTCCGATAGCGAACATCATAGCATTAGTAAATCGAATATTTCCTCTCCATAGCGTAGCCAAGTAGTTGAAAGTCTTAACTGCAGATGGTACTGCGATAATTAAGGTAGTGATCAAGAAGACAGCCCCTAATAAAGGATTCATCCCAGTGATAAACATATGGTGACCCCAAACTATAAAAGATAGGAATGAGATACCAAGCAATGAAATTACCATTGCAGTGTAACCAAATATTGGTTTTCTAGAATTGACTGCAATCACTTCAGAAGTGATACCTAAAGCAGGCATGATAATGATATATACTTCAGGGTGTCCTAAGAACCAGAATAAGTGCTGGAAAAGAATTGGACTACCACCAGTATGCTCGAGAGCTCCTGCTGATCCTAAGTAAATGTCTGAGAGATAAAAACTCGTTCCTAATCCTCTATCAAATAAGAGGAGTAAACCTCCACCCAACAATACTGGGAAAGATAATAGTCCAAGAACTGCTGTTAAGAATAATGCCCAAATAGTAAGAGGAAGTCTAGTCATAGACATTCCCTTAGTTCTCATATTGAGTATTGTACTGATGTAATTAACACCACCAAGGAGTGAGGAAGCTATAAATAATACAATAGCGGACAACCATAACGTCATACCCATACCTGAACCTGGCATTGCCTTAGGTAATGCACTCAAAGGAGGGTAAATAGTCCATCCACCTGATGCTGGCCCTGTTTCTACAAATAGTGATGATAACAATACCACACTACTTAGGAAGAAGAACCAGTATGATAACATATTCATAAATGGAGAAGCCATATCTCTTGCACCAATTTGTAATGGAATAAGAAGATTGGCAAATGTTCCACTCAATCCTGCTGTTAAAACATAAAATACCATTATTGTTCCATGCATGGTTACCAAAGCCATGTAGTATCCGGCATCTAGTACTCCTCCCGGAGCCCATTTACTTCCGAATAACCATTCTAGTATTGGAAAACTTGTGTCTGGATATGCCAACTGGAGACGAAATGCTATAGACATTCCCATTCCAATCATTCCCATGATAATACCTGTAATCAAAAACTGTTTTGATATCATCTTGTGATCCATACTGAAGATATACTTCGATATGAATGACTCTTCGTGATGATGATGATCTGTTTGTGCTACTGCTGCTGTGCTCATTTCTTTTGTAATCAGTGATTTGTGTTAATTTATAGCTACTGTTTCAGTTGATTCAGAGTCTTCTTCGTTTTCTATATTGTCTTCCTTATCATTTGATTCATTAATAGAATCAGTAAACATGGCATTTTGTTCTGCAATCCATTTGTCAAAAGATGATTGATCTTCAACGACAACTTTCATTTTCATATTAAAGTGAGCGTTTCCACATATTTTATTACATACTAAGTAGTAATCAAATTTAGGATCTCCTTTTATCTCTCTCATATCTGCTGTTGATTTGATGGGAGTGAATGTGAACTCGGTTGGTAAACCAGGTACAACATTCATTTGAGTTCTGAAATAAGGCAGGTAAGCAGAGTGAATTACATCTCTAGCTCTAAATCTCAATCTTACAGGTTTATCTTTCACGATATGAATCTCTTGAACAACCATATCATCGTCTCCTTCACCCGTAAACATATTACCTTCTTTCACCGCTAATGCTCTTTCTAGACGTTCAATTTGAGTGTATCTTGCTCTTGTTGTGAGCTTAATCTCTTGAGCTTTTTCCCCAGAAGAATATGCTCTTATTTTTGAAAGATGATTGTCTCTATCGTCACCAACTCTTCCTCCCAAAGTAGCTCTTAGAGCAGCTTCTTCTTTGTCCAATCTTTCATATGCATCAACTAGGGAATTTATTTCTTCTTTCAATTCGATGATTAGTTCCTCAGCGTGCTTTCTATTGGCCACTCCTAGGGGATTTACACCATTTATTAGGTTATAATTGGCTTTCCCTAGTTCATTATCAAGACCGGGATATCTGGCATTCCAACCAAACTGGTATGCAAATACTTCAATTTGTTGCACATCAGCACCTGGATCTGTACGTAGAATTTTATTCCACATTTTGAAACCGCTGGAAACTAATATTGCAAGAACTACTGCTGGGATTAAAGTCCAGATATATTCCAGTCGATCATTATGAGAGAGGAAGTATGCTTTTCTTCCTTGCTTTCGTCTGTATTTAAATGAAAAATAGAAAAGTAAGAATTGAGTAATAAAGAATACTGGTAATGTAGTTATCCACGTCCACTTCATCATCTTATCCATTTCTAAACCGTGCTCAGAAGCAGATTCAGGTAGCAAATATTGGGAGTGTATACTGTATTCATATAACACAAGACTGAAGAATCCGACTAAGAAAACAAGCATCATATATGCATTTACATTGTTCCAGTTGATGATTTCTCTTCCAGTTACATTTGATACCAACTCCAATATCCCAAAAATCAAGAGTAGAATAGCAAAAATGAAGACTGAAATTATTACCACAGCCCAATTGATACTATTAAAAAGTGAATCACTCACTTCAGGTACGTCAGCCACTGCTGTCTCTGCAGCTTTCGAAGCTCCATCTCCACCGTTTTCAATCCACATAAGGATAGAAGTGATTTGGTTATCACTGAGATTTTCGAATAGGTTCATTGCAGCACCGTTGTATTCTTCATAAATCGCTACAGCTCTCTCGTCACCAGCTTTAACAAGTTTCTGGTTGTTTTTGATCCAAGCTAAAAGCCATTCATAATCTTCATCGTACTTGCTGACTACATTGCCAAGTGCAGGTCCTACTACTTTTGCATTTAATGCGTGGCATGATGCACAGTTCGTAGAAAAGAGAGTACTACCTTCTTCAATTCTGGCATCAGAGCTTTCTGCTCCATTTACCTGTTTTGTAAGATTGTTCTTGTACTGACCATAGGACTGCTGGACGAAAAATAACCCAATTGCTAAGAACAACAATTTGGAGATTCGGTTTGATTGTTTTGTCATTTATACTCTGCTTTAATGAGTTGTTTTTTGATCGCACAAAAATACCTTCAAATTTGAATTAATAAAACACAGTTATACCAAATAATTCACATTTCTATTTTAGACTCTGTATAAATAGAAGTGCTTGAAAACAAAATAGATTTAAATACAAAAAGAGGGAAGAAATCCCTCTTTTTGAAACCAAAAACTAAAACTGTAGTCAGTTCGTGCTATGCACCATTTGACTACTGTACAAAATTAATATACTTGATTTGAAGTGCTAGTCACGCTATGGTCATATAGTTCAAGGCTCAACTGAATCGTAGGCTAATGATTTATATAAGTCTTCATATTGGCGTAATAGCTTCAAACTATCGAATTTTTCTAGTTGTTTTGTAATGCGAGAAACTAGCAGGAACCTATCCTCAATACGCATCAGCATTTGCAATACTGAAGCTATATTCTCGGTAGACAAGGGGTCAAAATACATAGCTGCTTCTCCGCCTACTTCTGGCATACTACTGGTATTCGATGTAGCAACGGTTTTCCCATAGCTGAATGCTTCCAAAATAGGGATGCCAAACCCTTCAAATTCACTAGGATATACGCAAAAGGTACTGTTGGTATAAAGCTCTTCAAGTTGTTTTTGGGGAACATTAAAAATAACTTTAACTTGAGATTTGGACTGGGATAAGTATTGGATGATTTCATCTGAAGTGTCACCTTTTTTTCCAGCTAACACAAGTTCAAAATCATTTCCAGGAATACTTTCAAAGGCCTTTACTAAGTTTAGTAAATTCTTTCGTTTATCAAAACTGCTAACGCACAGAATGTATTTTTTATTAGTTGTTTTGTTGGCGATGGCAATTTTTTTCGAAGAAACAGAAAGTGGGATGACTTTTATTTTTGCAGGGTCAGTATCATAAAATTCTATTATATCAGTCTTTGTTTGCTCACTTGGGGTTACTATAATGTCTGCGTGCTTCTGAGCATAATAAACCTTTCTGTTATAAATGATTTTGTCAATTGCTGAGTAGTATGAGGGATATCGTTTATGGATTAAATCGTGAATAGTAACAATGGATTTAATAGTAGTTTTATGTATGCCAAAAGGAAGTTCATTACTCAAGCCGTGAAAAACGTGCATACCATCGGACTCTAGTCTACTGCATACAAACCTGGTCCTCCAAAGACTTGGAACTTTTTTAATGAACCTGCTTGGCTGATGAATGGGAAGCTCTATTTTTTGAGATAACTCGTTTGGGTGGTAAAGATGTATATCTAGAGTATTTAGTGATGCTAAACCATCAACAAGCCATCTCGAATAATTCCCTAGACCTGTAGAGTTTTGAAAGTATCGCTTAGCATCAAAACCGATTTTCATTATACCGGTACTTGAAAATCTCTAAGTACATCGTTTAGAGATGTCTTTTTATCAGTTGACTCTTTTCTCGTTCCTATTATTAGAGCACAATTTACTCCATATGATCCTGCTGGAAAGTCTTTTTGAATACTACCCGGAATTACTACAGATCTTGCAGGTACGCGACCTTTATATAGTACTGGCTCTTGACCGGAAACGTCAATTATCTTAGTACTCATAGTTAATGTCACACCTGCTCCGATTACAGCTTCACTTTCTACGTGTACACCTTCCACAATGATACATCTACTACCAACAAAACAGTTGTCTTCTATGATAACTGGAGCAGCCTGAACAGGTTCTAATACTCCGCCAATTCCAACACCTCCACTCAAATGAACATTTTTCCCTATCTGAGCACAACTACCGACGGTAGCCCAAGTATCTACCATAGTTCCGCTATCAACATAGGCACCTATATTGACATAACTTGGCATCATCACAACCCCTTTTGCTAGGAAAGCTCCATAGCGGGCTACTGCGTGTGGAACTACTCTTACACCTTGAGAAGCATAATCCTGTTTTAATTTCATTTTGTCATGAAACTCGAAAGGACCAACTTCTATCGTCTCCATCTCTTGGATAGGGAAATAGAGTATAACTGCTTTTTTTACCCAATCGTTTACTTGCCATCCATTATTATTTGGCTCGGCACACCTTAAATTACCCTTATCTATAAGTTCGATAATTTCTCTTATGGCATCTCTAACATCTTCATTTTTCAATAATGATCTGTCATCCCACGCTTTTAATATGAT
>ERZ1046568.308-NODE-308-length-42248-cov-5.563861_pt1 | contig 42248 bp, 42 predicted proteins | sample MGYA00383092_ERZ1046568 | MGnify/ENA primary metagenome ERZ1046568 (study PRJEB29581, sample SAMEA5548362) | metagenome | biome: marine; feature: coastal; material: water | depth 1 m | study: Short-term variability in the microbial, nano- and picoplankton dynamics... | reverse complement strand
TTAAAAAGTCTTGGCGGAGAACACGGTCTAGTTACCATCGTTGCTTTACCTACACATTTATTTATATATCCACTATCACTTAGATTTGCTGTATTTGCGCAATTCCAAACCTGTAGACTCTTAAATGCTCTAGTTTCAGGAAAATCCCACATAAGAGTATTAACTTTAAGAGTATAGTTATGAACTTCACCTTCAGATACGAATCTAAAGTTACGCTTTTTCTCATCTTTACTTAAAATCTTATACATTGTTCTCGTCTTAGTATCAATTAAACACATGCCAACTTTAATGTTAACAAACTTAAGTTGAGAGTAATGGTTTTGATTATCGACTCTTGGAATATTCTTGTATTCTTCAGTATTTGGAACTGGAGCAATAGCTTTCTTTTGACCATCGTCAAATTTCATCAATGATCTACCCTCAGTTACGTCAACCTCGTTACAAACATTGTTTACGCAAACCATTTCCGCAAAAGAGCTAAAAGACAATAAAGTTGTTAATATTAATATTTTCATAGTTACATCCTCCGATACCTCATAATAGCACGTTATAACATACCAAGTCAAACGAATAATGTATCAGGTATTTTTTACAATTAGTTTGTATAATGAGTCATTTTTCTCTTGCACGGTGCATTATTTGTGGTAATATAATATACCGGAGTTAAAAACTATGATTTATACAATTTTTACATTTTTATCTATCACTTTAGTCTTTGTGATAACAGATTCTCCTCTAAAACAAAGTGGAAGGAATATTGCTTCTATGAATTCAGCATATGGATATAGAACTCTTTGTAAGATTAAACCTTTCAATCCAAGGTCAAAGGTGGATATCGTTATAATTGACAATTTCGAACTGGGAGAAGAATGTAAAAACAAAATACTATCTCCCGACAGCAGAATCTATGGACATGGAAAATTGGTTTATAATATCATTCAAAAAGAGTCGCCATATAGCAGAAAAGCTTTAATCAGTGTAAATGAAACTGAGAATGGTATAGTCGGCGCAATCAATGCTGCAATCCTACTTAACCCGAGAATTATAAATATTTCAATGGCGGGAGAGGGTTATGATATTCGTGAACATGCAGCGATTAAAAAGGCTTCGGATCGCGGCATCCTAATTATTGCTGCAAGCGGTAATAATATAGAAAGAAATAGTGATTGCTCTTATCCAGCATGTTACAAAGAAGTCCTATCAATAGGACACATGGGCGAAAATGAAACAACCATATATTCTAAATCATCAAAAGATAATATTGATTTTATTGTGAGTCGTGACTTCGGTAAATTTAATGGATCCTCTCTGGGGACAGCACTTGTAACGGGAATGATAGCAAATCTAAATAATAGGCAGTCAAAATCACAAGCAATAAAATATCTTGCACAAAGCAGCAGACTATCGTCTTTGTCAAAATATGGGATTGTTAAAAGGGAGAATAAGTAATGAAAAGATTAGATGGAAGTTTCGAGGAATTTGTACAATTCTTTATTGATAGACTGAACACAATTGGGAACGGAGAGAATAAACCGGAAGTAAATATTCTATTGAGATCGAGGGTAACTGATAACTTTGTCGTTTCGGGCTATGAGCCTTCGCTCTCAAGTAAAGTTAGTTTCCTCAATCCTATGAGTTTAAAGCAAGCTATTAAATCTCGTTCTTTGGATAATTTCTTCTCAATTGGATTTACAGATACCTTAATGAGAGCTTTTTATGGAGAATCTGAAGGATACGAGATTGCTGTTGATTTTGATTTTAAAGACAGTATTTCACTATATTACTCTCTTGATGTAGGAGAGAGAATTGTTTCAAATAGCGTATATCCCTCTGAGTTAGTTGAAAAACTTGTTCAGGACGCTACAATACCTGTTGATTTTATACTTTAAACAAGTAAAAAGTACATTTTAAGCAGTAATATTTGACGAGTATATTATATCATGCGATACTATACATAGTTATTAATAACAATAACGATTAATCATAAGGAGAAATTATGAAAAACTGGAGAAGAAGAAATGAAGATATTAAAGGCCATCTTTCAAAGACCTGGTAGGGAGTCACTATTAGATAATCAAGAAAATGAAACAGTTATAAGGTTTAATTATTTTCTAAGGCATGTTCACCCAAGTTGGAGTGAAAATGAGTCAACAATTAGATCTGTCGTTTTAGGTATGTGTCAGGGTGAATATGAATTATTTACTTTAGATGTTAAGGCAATGAAACCCAGTGAAGTTGTTGAATATATGGAAAATAATGTTTGGCACTAAACTACTTTAATAACAAGTAATCCATGCCCAACTTCTTCGCATAGAACTAAGTCATTTTCGATGAGAAATATTGAGACTATCAATAAAACTTCTCTGTCGATAATACCTTGTTTACATGAAAGAGGTTTCATAGTTCCATTGAAGTCCATAAATGATTTTTCTAAATCAAGTAAATATTGACTTCCATCGTCCTCAAGTACAAATTTCGGATATTTTTCTTCTACAAGCTTTTTTATATTCTCTTTAGTCATAGTTACCTCTGTTCTTTTATTTGTAATTCATAACAAGCTTAATTATAAGAGGCATCATCACTTCCTCTGCGTAACTAGCTAGTTCCCCCGTAGGGTTAATTATTAGTTTTATCGCTTTTACTATGTACGAAGCCGTCTCTTGAGCATCACTAACATCTCCATCAATAACTAATTTCCCTAAAGCTTCTTCTATTTTAGCGATCTTATCTTTAAGATCCGATATCCCTTTACTTGCCAGTGCTTCTTCAATTTCTGCCGAAATACTCTTATTTACATTCAAATTATATTTTTTAAGTAAGTTAGCGTGAATATTGTTTAAGAGGGAGATCATAGCGTTCATATAAACATCAACTGTTGACGACAACTGTTCTTCCAAGGTCTCAGAGCAGTTTGTGTTTATATTTAATCTGTTACGATTTATAGTTTCCAGGGAACTAGAAACTTTCTTGTATTCTTCATCGATAGATTTACTAATAGACCCCGAATCAGAACTTAACGGAAATAGAGATTCTGTCACTAATCTAGCGTATTCAACAGGAGATCTAAGAAAGACACTTCCCACTAGATCCGAAATAGAAGTATCAATAAGAATATACTCTTCTTTTTCGATAAAATCGTTATCTTTGGCAAGCTTATATGAGTCCCTTGCTATTTCAGATAAAGCAGCGGACACCTCTCTAGATAATTCTCTAACTTCATCAATTTCTTGATTAATACCAATACCAACTAAGTTTGTAGCAATATTATTAAACTCACTTTTCATAGATTCTCCCTTTTCTTTAATATACCTAAATCATGGAAATTATAAATGAAGATGTTTCAGCTTAGTGATAGTGGTATATTACAACACATATAACGATATTTTAAGCAGTTATACAAAGAGAGGCTTTTCATGATGAAAAAAACACTATTAATTAACGCATTACTACTATCTATTCTTTCGAGCTGCTCTGGCGGCGGAGGTAGGAATAAAGACACTAGTCCTCCAGAACCAAAAGTTCCGGTCTTTACCGTAGAATTAGTTAAATCTTCTTTCTTCTCAACAGACGGAAATATAACGATAACTTCTCAAGAGGTTTCTAACGTTGCAGATATAAAAATATATTCTGATAGTACCTGTGAAACTCATTTTAGAGATGTAGTCCTTGCAGATTTGGCGTCCGGAATTGCTTTGAACTTACAAGTTATATTAGAAGAGACTATTTATTATTACGCCTCTATAACTACAGCTGAAGGCGATGTAGTGTGTGATCCTCTTTTTAGTTATAAATATGACGTAACGCCTCCATCTGATCCTACTCAACTAGGGGATCTATCTGGTTTAACAGGAACTTCTTCTTCAGATGGTATGAATATAATGGGAGATCCTAGTTCACTTGGAATTACTTCTGGATATATCGTACTTTACGCTGATGCTGGAAAGACTGTAGAGCTTGGAAGGATGACTGTCGAAGAATACGAAAACGGTTATAGTTTCACTCCTCCTATTGGTTATCAGAATCAAACTTTTGATGTTTATTTAGCTGTTGCCGATGAAGCGGGTAACGTCTCAGGAACTTTCGCAACACCTATATCTATTACTCATGACAATATTGGACCAATTGATCCTGTATTATCTGGCGGAACTACGGCCTTGGCCGGAACTACTGTTTTTTCAACTGCAACTAGTTTAGACTTCACAGTTAACGATGCTGATGTTGTTAGAGTTCTAGTTTATGTTGGTAGTGACGACCCAATTATTATAACTTCTATTCCAGGTGGAGGAAATATTGTTCAAGCGATAACTCTTTCAGAATACGGAGCAACTTTAATCAGAGTAGTAACTGAAGACGCTCTAGGAAATACAAATGAGACAATTAGCTTTACTATGAATCATACAAGTGCATTACCTACAATCTCTGCAACGGCAGATCAATCTGTAAATATGAATAGTTCAAGTGATACTTTAGTTGTAACAATAAATGATTCAGACTCAACTTTAACATGTGCGGGCAGCTTATCTGTCTCTAGTTCTAATACTGCTTTAGTAGACACTTCAGATATAACAATATCAGGTACAGCCCCAACGTGTAATGTAGATATAACTCCAAAGAGTGATCAAAAAGGGACATCTGTTTTAACATTAACGGTTACAGACACTTATTCAAACGTCACTGATTCTCTGAATTTAACAGTAACTAGCCCAATGATTACTATGTTCTCAATGGGAAATCCTTCGTATGGAGATGGGGATTTAGAGTTAATTTTACCTCTTCCTCAACAAGATTTTAATAGCGTTCTTTTTAATTATAATTTCGTAGTAGATTGGGGAGATGGAAGTACTTCTACTGTTACTTCGTACAATGATCCTGATGCTACTCATACTTATGGAAGTGCGGGAGATTATACTGTTACCATCAATGGAACGGTTGAATCTTGGTCATTTACTTTTGGTTCAAGCTCTGGAAGGCAAAAACTAAGATCTGTATCTAATATGGGAGATATGGGATGGACTAATCTTACAACTGCTTTTAATAATTGTAATAATCTAGAAAGTTTTGTTACTGGTAACAGCGATACTTCCGGTGTAGTTTATATGAATAGCGTGTTTGCTGGAACAGCTTCTCTTGTAACTTTAGATCTTAGTACTTTTGATACATCTTCTGTTACTACTATGGCAGAATTATTTAACTCATCTAATGTTGCCTCTATCGATTTGTCTAATTTTGATACTTCGTTAGTTACAGATATGAATAGTATGTTCAGAGGGAATACTTCTCTGACTTCTGTTGATGTTAGTAGTTTTGATACTACAAATGTACTCAATATCGCAAATATGTTTAGAGATGTAACGAACATAACTTCGATAGATTTAAGTAGTTTTGTAACTACAAATGTTTCTAATATGTTTGGTGTATTTCGAAATGCAACAAATTTAGCAACTCTAGACATCTCTAATTTCAACACTTCTGCTGCTACAAATATGGGGCAAATGTTTTACGAGGCAATAAGTTTAACATCTCTAGATCTGGCTCACTTCAATACTACATTAGTTGGTGATATGTCTTATATGTTTGCGAATACAGAATCATTAGCGTTCTTAGATATTAGTAACTTTGATACTTCAGGTGTTTCTACTATGAATAGTATGTTTAGACATACTCATATTCTAACCTCGCTAGACCTTAGTCATTTTGATGTTAGCGGTGTTACTAATATGTCATTTATGTTTGCCGATACGAATTCTTTAACTTCTTTAAACGTTACTGATTGGGATATATCTGGTGGTCCGTCTAATTTTAATACCTTTAATAATTCAAACGTAGGTTTAGCTGTCATTTGTAACCAAGGTGGATCTCCGGCATCAGGAACTTTCTTTGGTCTAAGTTGTAATTAGACAAAATAATTAATAATCAAGATAGGGTCAGTTAAATAACTGGCCCTTTTTTATGCGGATTGTTTGAATTTACTTATATCTTTATGATCATGAACAAGTAAAGCGATCGCTAAAGCATCATTTAAATCATCGTCACCTTCAAAGAAAATCCCGTATTGAGATTCTAGATTTTTCTCGATGCTTACTTTATCCGCGTGTCCAAAGCCAGTTAAGCTTTTCTTGATATTTGTTGGTGGAATAATATAATGAATCCCAAAACCCAGGGAAAGAAGTTGTAATTTAAAATAACCAGTAAACTCAGCTATATCGAAAACTCTTCCATTTCCATTAAAATCATATCCCTCAATGGCCAATATAGAATTAGGTAAGTATTCCTCTAGTAGATCATAAGCTTTTTTCCAGAAGAATAAAGGTCTATGATTTTTACTAGCAATCTTCTCTTTATATTCCAGGTTCTTTGTTTTTACATTGTAAGCTTTGGATCTAGGTAAATAGGTGAGTTTCAAGAAGTCCACTATTTGTTTCTTATTATCTATTATTACTATAGCTGGTCCATTTATTGATATATCTAGACCAATCGTGTAACTATCTCTTCTTTTGATCATAGCTTTCTCCAAAATAATGAGGGCCTTGTTAGACCCTCATTATTTCATTAATAGTTGTTACTCGGTAAGTGAGGCTTTGAAAACAGAGACTATATCTGTTAACCCAGTATCAACCATTTCTGTTGTTCCAAATTCAATATATCTTAATGATTTTTCTACTCCGGCAACATCGTCAACCGTCATGAATAGTCTCGTTCCATTTTGTCCCATCATCGCCACTGTTGAAAGTGTACCTGTTGCTCCAGTAATATTTTCCCATGCCGAACTACAACCTTGAACTTTAATTCTCGCGGTATATGCTCCGCCGTTATAAGAAGAAATTCTTACGACACTTTCAGTATTTTCTCCAATTGATCCAACACCTTCAATCATTCCACCAATTGCTGAAGTTGCCGCACTTGATGTTGGTTGTTCGTCTGCTACTGAAAGAATTCCTAAACTACTTATCATCACCGGTCTTGTTCCGTATAAGTTCGAGTTAATGTTGGCAAGTGCACAATTCCCCGTCTGATCCAATGAAACAAGAGAGTTTGTTGCCAAGTTATATTCGGTGATATTTCCGTTATTTAAACTCATTGATCTTAGTCTAGAGGATGCATTTGTAGCGTTTCCCCCTACGTAATAAATTGTATTATGTGTGACTAATGAGATTTGATTAAAATCTGAACCATTAGATCCTGGGAATGTTTCAAATACTAAGTTGTCAAATGTTCCAAAGTCAGAGCTATTTGTGTCTACATTTAAATAATGCAATTCTTTCCCTGTCGATGGAGTTGTCATTGCCATATAAACCTTATTATTTCCGTCATATAAAAAGTTATTAGCTAATGTATTACCACCCGCTACTGTTTCTACTTTATCTGTTTCCAGAAGCGGAAGACCAGCAACATCTTCGTTATATATTCTGCAAATCATCTCAGTTGTCTTTCTTCTGCATATAACACTTTCATTTGTGTAAACCTGGCTTGATCCAGAAATCAAAGTTTCCGCCTTAGATGTAATAGATTTTGATCTTGCATCATATGTAGTTGAGCAAAGACTTAGACTTCCATTACCAGAATCAGCACAAGCATAAAAGTAAGTATCTGTATTTGGAGTTGAAACATAACCACTAATTGAAGTTGCCACGCTTATTACCCCAACATTTCCTTGGACAGATGCCTCATCCACTGAAAAGATAGTTTCGTTGTTAAAAGACTTAATTGTAACAAGACCTCCATCAATATATGCTCCTGTTTTATTTCCGATTAAATAATTATTACCATCATCTTGAATAGTTAAAACACTTGGTTTCTCTATTTGTAACGTCTTAGAATCAAGAAGATCAACTAGTAAATATGTTCCCTGATCTACTATTGCTCCAATATATTCAGTTATTGTAGGTTTTGGAGTTGTTCCGCCGCCATCAGATGAAGCATTTCCGCCTCCGCCTCCAGCACAAGCTGTAGCTAATATCAATAATAGTCCTATTATAATCATCCTCTTCATGTTGTCTCCTTTTTCTATTTATTTAAGCCTCATGAAGATTCTAACATATGTGGTATTTACTGTCAAGAGATATAATATACCACTGTTTTTTTTATTCATAGAATATTGAAGTCTCATCGATTTAAAGAAAACGTTCGTCACATTTTGGTATAATACGCCTTTGGAGTCCATTTTTTCTCAGATGGTATATTAGATCTAACGATATAAACAATTTTAAAAGGGAGATATCAGTATGTTAGGCGAACAGATAGGGACAAAGATTAATGAAGCTTTTTATGTGTTAGAAGAGGTCATTTCTCTTCATTCTGCTTTTATTGCGGAATTAAAACAAATAATTAAGACCTCTCATCGCAGTACTGACGTTAAAAAAGTTTCCGACAAAGTAATCGGCGAAATAAATATAGAAATTGATCATTATAATGAAATGATTAACACTGTCATTTATGGAGTACGTGTCCAAGAAGAGGGATTTGCTTACGAGGATATCTGTTTGGCTCTTGAAAAATGTATTATAAATAATATCAGTGATGAGATGATTATGAATGAATCCTTCTTTAGCTCAAGTGTTAAAAAAATACAGAAGAACTTATCTATGGATAACTTAGCTAAAATGAAAGAAAGTATCTATTTATCTGCGAATGAGGGTTTTAATACGGATGTGATTAAAGCCTTAATGGTTGCTTAAGAATCTTCCCTGGGAACATAAAAAGGAATCCACTCTGATTTTTTAGTCAATTTTTGTGCTCTCAGACTCTTTAGTTTATTGATATATTTATTCACTTCATTATTTCGTTTTTCTTCTTTAGTTGTTCCGAACGTTCCACATGAAGTAAAAATTAAGAAACTCATTATTATTGTTATTATTTTCATTATGCAACCTTATGTTCTTCCATCGTTAATATTCTTTTCAGTGTTGTATTTTTCTTTAAACTAGATTCGAAATCAGCTCTTGCCTGATTAAAATTAGAAATCTCTCTGACGGCATTGTTTTTTTTGTTTTCGATAGACAGAATAAATCTCTTTATTAAATCTGAATATTTAGGCCATATATGTCTCTTGATTATATCCTTGAATAATTTTTGAGCATCTTTGTATTGTTTTTTATACTCCAACCTAAGACCCAAGATTTTAGCAATATAATCATGTTTCTCTTCAAATATTTTTTCAAGTAAAAAATCAAAATATTGTTCGTGATTCACCATTGAGAACTTTAAAGTTGTCTCAACTAGCTCTCTGAGTCTTCGAACTTTTTCCTCAACAATTAATAAATCTTCATACAATCTCGGCGCGAAGAATATTTCATAGTCATATTTAACCAATTTATCGCTCAACTTATTTATATCTTCACTCGATTCCAAACCAATAAGATTATAAATAAGAACTTTAAGTTCATCTATCTTAAGCTCTGATAGCTCTACTATATTCATATTAAATAAATCGTAACCTAAGAATCTCTCTTCTACTTCTCTGAGAATATTCCTCAACATGAGACCGTCTTCACCTTTCGGGAACTTCTTAACTTTAGAACTTATTAATTTAACAAGAAATCTTTTTCTTGTTTCTTCAATAGTTTCTTCTGAAATTTGGTTCACTTTATTCATAACTTAATTCCAATTAATTTTTCAATGAGTTTTTTATGGACTCTTTTAATGCTCATTTTGCCGATGTCATTACTATTATTTACCACGAAAACGCCTTGCATCCGATTTAGGTCATTTTCTTCGAAATCCAAATAAACCTTTCCTGAGCGATTAGGAGAAATAAAATCTTCTAACGAATAATTATATCGAAGACCAACAAGAGAAGATTTAAACATCGTTCTCTCTGATCCTTCCATATAGCCCCTAACTGAATAGTGATCACCTTCTTTGTCTATAACTAAGAATCTACTATATTGATGAGGAATTACGGAGGCCTTAGAGTCTGTTTCTGAAACAACATATTCCCAACATCCTAATGCGGGATCATTATTTTGTTCTTTCTTGTAAACATCATTTATAAGTAAAAACTTAGTTTGATTTTCTTTATCGTTAGATAGATCTTCAGATAAGAGAGTTAGTCCCCATCTTAAACCAGCCTCTTGAGTGCAGAGGCATCCAACATTCACTTTATTTGTTTTTCTTACGTAAACAGCACTTAAAGCTGTATCTGGGTTGGATACTGCATTTATGCCTAATGAATCAATTGCGTCAGAGCATTGAAGAAGAGCGTGTTTGTGGCTATGGACTTCTGTAATATCACTTATATTCGAACCAGCAATAGAAAAAAGTGAATGCCTAATAGGTAAACTAATAGTGTCTACAATATTATAATTTACCTTCTCTAAGGCCTTAAATGTTTCTTCTACTTTTCCAGCAATACTATTTGTCTTTGCCACTAGGCCATAATCCGCAAACCCGGAATGCATCGTATCTATGACCTCTTGACTTGACCTAGCGGCCACCAAATGAATTTCCCCGTCTTTCGTATCTTTATTTAATTTCTGGGCTAATTCGAAAGCAGCTTTGTAACAGTTCGAATTTTTTGTACCTTGATAAGCTATTACGATCATTTTTGATTCTTCCTATAAAAGTTCTTGACATACTGCATGGTATGTTGCTACACTTGATCTAACATACCACGTTCAGGAAAACAAGAGAGCAAAAATAATCGTCAAGAAGGGGAAAAAATGAGCAAACTAAAAAATACGGGATCTTACAGAGCTAGACAAAAAAGAATAAACGAATGCAGAAATCTATCTATCAAAGGTTTAACTGTTGAAGAAATTGTAAGGTGTATTGATGAATTAGCTGGCTTATATAATATGGTTTCAAGAAAGGGCTTTGGGAAATACGAGAGAACGAACTCTGGGTCAACGACTGGTCCCACGAGTAAAGATCCACTTGGACCCCAAGTAAATGTTGTTAATTTCAAAACCTCATCAAAGAGGGTAACTAGTTCTGTTTACTACAAAAGTGTTAATCAAACGATCTATGGAACATCTATTATGTGTTATGAGGATTTCGAGTCGTTACTTAATTTTTCCATTACTCAGGCAGTTATAAGACTCAAAAAAGACCTAATTGCTCGAGAAATTATACATAAGATCGAAGACTTACATGTTAGAAACAATGAAGAATTCGACAGAGATTTTGCATACAAAAATCCAAAAAACCTCAAAGTTAAATTTGGAGACACAGAGGGCAACTTATTGTGCTTAAATAAAAAAAGAGACGAGAAGTGGGCACTGAAACTTGCTGATAAATTGAAATCATTAAACATTAAGTCGGTTAAATCATACAAAATTATTAATGAATTATACGGGTATGCTTGCAGTACTTTCAAAAGTAAAACAATCAATGGATCAATGAGCCTTGAATTTAGAAGAGTTGTTAATAGAACAAGACACCAAAGAGCTGTTGAGGATCTAGTTCAAGAAGACATGGAAGCAAGAGAGGACTTTCTGAGAGAATTTGTAGAAAATAAGGTCGAAAAGACAGAAATTCTCGAAGTTGATGTAAAACATTTAGTTTTTCAGACTATTCAAAATTCAGTAAAAGCCGGATTGAGCTCTAGAGAAATATTTTTTAAAGTTAAAGAGGTCGCCGATAGATCAGGTGTGGATACTGAATCATTTAATTTAGATGAAGCAATGTCTTTAATTGAGAAATTCGTTAAATCGAATGTAGAAGAGAAGAAGAAAAGTAACGATAGTTATTCAGAATCTTTCGCTGCTTGATAGGATCGCTAACTTATTAGTAGACTTCCTTGTGGTATATTATGAGTAATATAAATAACTATGTAGGCTATTAATGATAACATCGGAAAACATAAAAAGAATACCTAAAATTAGTGATCTACTTTTTGGTATTCTGTTAATCATATCTGTCTCTTGTGCAAACAAAGACGATGGTGACGATGGCGTAACAACTCAGGAGATACCTAAAACTATCGAGTTCGAATCTCATCAAGTCGTTACGAATATATTAAATTACACAATTCAAGGTGATAGCGATCTCTTAATATCTAAGATAGATTATTTTTCAGATAATTCTTGTTCTACTAATATAGGAACAAGTGATTTGGCTACTCTTAAAACAGGTTTAATTATACCTGTTCAGACAATCAACGGATCTAATTCAATTTACTTTAAAGCTTATACTGGCGATGCCTTGGTCGTTGATTGTACTTTTGTTACCGATTTCGTTCACGACAATATTTCACCTTTAACTAACCCAGGTCTTCCTTCTGAGATCATAAGCCTTAATGGTACTTCTATTCAGGGTAATATCCAGAGTGTTTCAATTGATGAGAGTTTCTTTATTAATGATTTTTCTAGAATAAGAATATACTCAGATTTAATTGGAACTCTTTTGCTTGCAGATTTAAGTTCCGAAGCTGGAAATATTAATCTTGTCTCAAATTCTATAAATTCATTTTATTACAGCTTTGTAGATGATGCTCAGAACGAAAGCGCCATATATTCTTCGGCAGTTACAATGACAAGTGATACAAACCCACCTTCAGTTCCAACTATTGCAAGCGCTACTAGTTTATTCACTGCTAATTCATCTATAAATATTCAAGGAACAGTAGATGGAGATACGGACAGTATTATAATATCATTGAACGGAACAGAAACGACTATTACAGTAGCAGAGCTCAACTCTGGATACGGCCTAGCTATAGGACTTAATGAAGTATCGATAATATCTATATTTGCCTTAGATGAAGTAGGAAATAGATCTGGTAATTTTAGTATAACTGCTACTCACGATAATATAGCTCCTGTACAACCAACTTTATCAACTCAAACTCAAACTTTAATCTCTCGTTCTTTAAGTGGAGCAAACTTTTTACTTCAACTAGAAAATAGCGATAGCTCTGTAATTAACATCTACGATGATAACGTTAAGACAAACCTTTTGTACACTAACTCAATCGGCTCTTTTGTAGTTGGCGAAAGTATAGGCTTGAGTATTAGCAATGGAACAAATTCATTTTTTATAGAAGGACAGGACGAAGTCGGGAATTTATCTCCTCTCCTAAGAACTGATGTTACCGCCGACAACACGATTCCATCATTTCCAGCTTTAAACGGATCTTCGTTAAGTTTGGATAATTCAATTACAAACCTTCCCAGCGTAACAATTTCAGGGACACTTGATTTAGACGTAGAACAAGTGGAGGTCTCACATAACTTAATAAGTACGACATACACTAGGGCTGAATTCTTGTCTGGTATTACTGTTACACTTTTAACTAATCAAATAAATATACTTTATTTATCATCGATAGATCAAGCGCTAAATGAATCAACCCAAACGTCTATTTCTCTCGAACATGATAATATAGCTCCGGTTTTAGTTTTAAATTTTCCAAGTTCAAATACTCTTACTACAGATGCAACAATAAAAGGAGTATGTGAAGACGGCTTGAGTATTAACCTGACTTCCCCAGAGATCGACACTATAACATGTTCATTAGGGGTTTTTTCTAAAACACTGGGTTCTTTTGTCGAAGGAGACACTTTTAATCTTACTTTATCTCAAACCGATTTAGCTGGAAACACGACAACTTTGGATAGATCAATTACAGTCGATACGACTGCTCCTATCCTTGATTATAATCCCGTAATGATACCGGTCATTACTAATAATCCTAATCATATATTTTTAGGGAATTGTGAAGCCGGACTAGACGTCTATATCGATACCAGTATTACAGAGGTTGTTCCGTGTAATCTAGGAAGCTATGTTTACTCCTTTAACATAAATTCAGACACAGTTCAGAATGTAGACATATATCAAACTGACTTGGCCGGAAATGAGTCGAGAGTTACATTCTCCCTGGAATTTGATTTTACTCCTCCTGATAAGCCAGAACTTAGTTCTAGTTTAATATTTTTAAACCGGACAGCTATCGTTGACCTTGATATTGATATAATGGGGATCCAGTCAGAATCTCTCGATATTGAAGTTTGGGAATCAATAGGTGGGACACTCATTAGAACGATACCTTATGCTAGTTTCTTAGTCGGAGATAGTTATACTCTTAAGTTGAATCAAATAAATAAGATATACCTCAGAAGTAAAGATTCAGCTCAGAACTATTCAGATTATACTGAAATAGATGTATATCAAAAAGATCTAATTGCTCCCGTTTATAGAGTTATTACTCCTCTTATCTTCAAAAATGAGTATGTTGCCTCTGGGGTTTCTTTTTCTGATAAAGTTGTTATTCAGAACGATACAAGCGACGCTGATACTGGTTATGCTGTTGTTATAAGTTCGATGACCGCAACATCAAATTCGTCCGAAATAACTGTCGATCCAACGAGTGACTGCTTAAGTAGAGTAGTTGGGGGACACGAAACTTGCGACCTTGTTTATAATTTTAATTATTTAACTAATGGAATAAAAGACGACAACATTACGTTCACTTTCCCCGATGTTGTTACTCAGAATATGAGAATATATAGAGATGAAGTTATTACACTGACGGATTCAAGTACTGGAATAATATCTAGCGCAACAACTAGAACATCTTACAATAAACCAAGTATTTACTCCCAGTTAAATACCTCTTCGATACATGGATTTAATCTTCCTTTGAATGCATCGGTAAATGTAATCAATTATTGTACTACCGATGGCTATTTTGGAAATGTAGATTCGTCTACAGAGTTATTCAGAGTTTTTACTAGAGTTGACGTAATAAATCCTATAATTACAACTTCTGCCAATGTCACTGATTTTGATTCAACTAAATTCTACTGCCAAGAAGATGATACCCATGTTTATTTCTCTCAACCAGATCTCTTATATATTTTAGATAAAAGCGATCACAGTCTAGTAACTTTCAAAGTTGGGGACACTAACGCTTTAGGGATTGAAAACTTCACAACCTTAGAATTATTCCAACACGCAGAAGTGGGAGGTAAATTGTTTTTCATGAGTAATGATATTGATAACAGTGAATCTCACGTTTTTCACTTTGATTCAAACACAAATATACTTGTTATAGACGAAACAATTCCTCTTCAGGTAGTTGATCTCGTGGAGGGTGTAATTCAGAATTCTAGATTTATAGTTAGATATAAAGATGCGAGCTCTTTTAATCATTTAAGAGAATTCGTATGGGATGGCCTAACATTAACATCAAACGAAATCCTTACAAACTACGAAGAAACAGTATTAAGTAAAAGTGGAAACATCGATTATGCAATAAGAAATCTAAATCTAGGTTTTGGAGATATAAAGTTCTTTACTGATTCCACTCCAGACACCCTTTATTATTACGACAATATTGGATCTTTTGCGGCTATTGCGGTTAGCTTTGATCAAATTTCGAAAATAGGGGAAGATAATGATAATTATTATTTATTGAAAGAAGAGTCAGGAGTTATGTCTGTTGTCTCGGTTACAAGATCGACGAAATTATTATCTGAAACAATCTTAACGTCTTCTCCTGGTTTCATGAGTTCATCCTACCAAGACGGGTATCTAATTCAAAGTAGTGGCGCTGAATTAAGTATAATAAATGTAGCAGACGACACATTAGAGACAACTATTATAGGTAATTACGATCTTGTTTTAACACCCAGTAGGCTTTTAGTTGTTTACAGAAATGCGAGTTCTCATATCGATTATTGGAGCCCAAAATTTAATATGTTCTTTAGATACAAGAGTTCAATAACAACTAGTTATTCGGGCACTTATCTAGGAATCTTTCATTATTTAGGTAGAGTCTATTTTGATACATACAACACAAGTAGCCCTTATCAGGTTGATATAAAGGCGATCCCAATAATGATACCAGGAGATATATGAAATACCTTTTATTACTCAGCTTGGCTGTAATTATCTCCTCTTGTTCTAATTCTTCTAGTGACACGGAAACAAATATAAAGACAATTGAGTTGGAATTCACTCCTCAAGCATTACACACATCTAACCCCTCTTACACTTTAATGGCTAGTAAGATTAGTAATATAGATAAAGTTTCCGTCCATAAGGGAGATAAATTTTGCGATAGTTTTTCTAAGATTAGTGAACATACTGATGCTCAAACAAAAAATGGTGTATTAATTAGCTTATCTGAAAATAAATCAGAGCAATATTATATAGGTGTTTACAGGAATAGTTTAAAATTAGATTGTATTCTTTACGGAACTATTACTCACGATGATTTACCTCCTGCTGACTTGGCATTTTCAACGTCTTTAACTTCAGACATATTTAACACTAAAGTAAAATACTATCACCCAGTACTAACAGGAGTTCAAGATCTATCAATTCAAAATATAGAATTTTATACTGATCCATTTGGCGCTAATCTTCTTACTCGCTACAGGTATGAAGATTGGCAATCAAACTTAGGGTTTATAGAATTGACCGAAAACACTCAAAATCTAATTTATTTCAGCGCTAGTGATAAGGCCAACAATTCATCAACGATATTTGGCCCAATTACTATTAACCATGACGATATAGCTCCTGCTCAGGTGGTTCTAGATCCCGCCCTATTAGCTTTAAATGGAGGGATTGTTGTAAATACCAATATCACTTTGCAGGGAACTGTTGATTCAGACACGACTCAAATAAACGTTTATAGTGATCATTTTGGATCGAGTCTCCTATTTAGTATTACATCTGCTCAATTTGTCTCGGGATATACTACTTCTTTAACAGTTGACAGTTTAAATGAGTTTTTTATTAAAAGCGCTGACTCTTTTGGTAATGAATCAGAAAGCGTCCCTCTATCTTTAATTCAAGTAGGGAGTCCAATCTATCAGTATTCTCTTGCCTCGACATCTTTTGGGGATATAGGTGACATGAAAAAGAATATAAAAGAATTTAAAATCCTATCTCTTTTTAATAATTCAACAGAAGGGGTTACATCTCAACCGATTAAAGTAAGCACCGTTTCTTTATTGGGGGCGACTGCTGGAGTTACTGTTAACATCTCTTCTTGCTTAGAAATAAACCCAAATTCTAGTTGTTTCATATCTCTTGAACTTAATTATTCGAGTACCGGAGTTAAAGCAATAACTGTCAACCTAGACTTGGATGGTACTTCGGTTAACCTGGACTTTTCTGTAAATGTAATTGACCCAATCGCCCCTATTTTTATTACTGAATTAGCTTCAAGCACGAATATCGAAAAAATTGATAAAGAGTCAAAATACGTATTATTGGACAATGGCATCATAGACATTGCCTTAGAGAGTTTTAAGGTTCTTGCTATTCCTCATGTGAACATTGTTAAAAATTCTATTTCGAATATGTATCCAGGATACTTTATCGCTCCAAGCGGTACGAATATGGATATTTTAAATATGGATGCAAATAGCGCTTATACTGTCGATTTATCCCCGAATACACTAATTGAAGCAGATGGCATATCTCACGAAGAAATAATATACACAAAGGTCGTGCTATCGAATGGCGAGAAAAGAATCTATACAACTACAATATCGACAGGATTGAGTAGTTTTGCGACTTATTTAAATGTGACGAACCCATTCTATTACAACGGTGATCCTCATATCATTCATACTCAAAACAAACTCATGAATCTAAAGTCATCAAATGAGACAACTCTCGCTCAAAACGTTACATCTGAAATCGTTCAGTCCATAAATTCTGGATACTTCGCTTTAATGCAAAATGGGTCTACTGGACAAGATGCCGTATATAAAATTGATCTACTCGGAAACAGTACCTATAAATTTAACGCTGATTCAATAGTTTCGGTAAAAGGAAGAGAAGAGGTGTTATTTGAAACAATAATCGGCGGAAATAAGGAGCTTAAAATCTCCAGGCCAACTGGCCTCCAGGATATATTCGTTAATAGCGACCTAACTTATGAAAGCTCTTTTGAATGTCAAACTGACTGCACTGTAAATATTAACGTAAACAACTCAAATTATACCAAAGTATACTCTGACGAAACTGGATTCACTTCTAGCGAAATAATAAGGACAGATAATTCTCTTGCTTATTTTATACTAGGTAAAGACTTTTATTATTCTATTAAATCTGGATCGTTATACCAGACTTTCGATGAGTCTGACGATTCTCTGGTTAACTCACAGGCACTATCCGTATTGACTGATTTATCCAGAGGTGAATCAAGCTCTGTAGCAACCAAAAGTAATGGAGACATTATGTTGTTAGGGTATAGCGAAACGGCAATTACTCTTTCTCAGGTATTAAATTTAAAACCATCTAAAATTATAAATGTGGTAGCTCTTGGAGATATTCATTATTTATTCTATGTAAATTCTTCGGATTTAGTCCAGATGTTTAAGGTTGAACTATAAGGTACTAATCAAAGAACCTTATAGTTCTTATTCACTAAATAGCTTCGTCGAATTCTAAAGATTCAAGTCTATTAACTACGAAACTCACAAAATCCTCGTTACGGCAGTGAAAATACATAATATGTCGTTTCGCGATAACAAGACTCATAGTTTCTTCTTTTATTAGATTGGAGTCTTTTATCATTAATGGGTGACCTATTGCTCTAAGGTTATTAACATCATTATCAAATCCTAAAGCTTCTAATTCATTAAGACTCACTGCTTTAGCAACTATTTGATACTGAAGAACACTCATTTCAGTGGTTTTATCTTCAGTCTTTACTTCTAGAGTAAGTGTTTTCGTATTAAGCTCTAATGTAACTTTCAGAGAATACATTTTTTCAATGACTTCCTTTAGGTGGTTAAGAACAATATGCCTCTTGAGGTCTAAATCTTCATACATCTCGTCGGTCGGAGTGAACATAAAGTCATAAGGAACATTATTTAGCATTAATTCTTTAGAAATCTTCATTGTCTTGGATTTACAACCACAAACCGGACCAGGAACTCTTCTTGAACAATCTGGGCAGTCGTGCCAAACACCTTCTGATTCATCAACACCTTCGAATTTATCTCTTAGTTTTGTCATACAGCTCCTTGATATATAGTAACAACTATTTATAATATACCATATTGTTAATAATTAATTAATGAAACACGTTTCTTTGTACGATAAAGTACTTGCTCACATCTTATTGGTGTGCTAAAATGCTAGTTATAACATACCAACTCGAAAAAGGGAAAAGGGGAAAATATGATTGTAAAATGTTCATGCTGCCACACTAAATCAAGTGAGATACTTAACTTTAGCAATTATGATGCTCCTCAGAATGTTTGTCTTAAATGTGTAACTGAATCGATTAAAGAAGCATCCCCAGATGCATACGGAGACGTTCAAGAGAACTATTACCTTATTTTAAACGCATTAAAACTAGATGAAAGGTTGGGCGATAAAGTTGCTGCAATAGTACATAAAAAATCAGAACAAAAGGATTTGGAGAAAAAAAGCTTACTCACTAGTAATAGAGATATAATTAAAAGATTTTATGACTCAAAAGAGGAAGAGTTGGCGGCAGAGTGCGAAGGTATAGTGTCAGCAAATACAATGTATAAAATATTAAATGAAAACGTAATTGGTCAAAAGAACGCCAAACTAGCTCTAGCAGAGATGATCGATAGAAGATCTTTGACTATGGTAGATGGAAATGTAAAAAAATTAAGTACTCTTCTTATTGGTCCAACTGGATGCGGGAAAACAAAGCTAGTTGAAACAATAAGGGAAACATTAAATATTCCAATGGCCACTGTTGATTGTTCTCAATTATCAGTAGAAGGATATGTGGGAGCTTCGGCAAACTCAGCTTGTTTAGGTCAATTAATTAGGATCTGTAAAGGTGATGTTGATGCCGCTGAATATGGAATTGTTTACTTAGATGAGATCGATAAACTCTTAATATCAGATAAAGATTTGAAAAAAGAGGTTCAATCAGAATTATTAAAGATGATTGAAGGCGCAGATATAGAAGTTGAGTACCCAAGAGGAGCATTTGTTACTATTAATACTAGAAACATTCTTTTTGTAGCATCTGGAGCATTCACTGATCTTAGAAAATCTATAGCAATTAAAGGATCAAAAAAGCAATTAGGATTAAGCGCTGCAAGCAATGTTACTCCTATTAAGAAAGAACCTAAATTAAGAGACTTAACTAGAGCAGACCTAATAAGTGTAGGTGTTAGAGATGAGTTCCTGGGAAGATTTCAGTTAATCGAGAACCTAGATCCAATAAATAAGAAAATGCTTAAATCAATATTTAAAGATGTAGATAATTCTATGTTTCATGAATATCAGACGATTATTAAACATAAAAACATTGATTATGTTCTAGATGATTTAGAAATAGACAGTATTGTTGAAGAAGCGATTAAAATTGGCTTAGGAGCAAGAAGTCTTAGAACAATTATGGAAAGCAGAATTAGATCTCATAGTTATAAAAATTTGATTAGCGCTGCGGCATGACAACATATGTTTGAAAAAGGGAAGAAAGAATGAAAAACTTAATAATACTTGATTATGATAATACGCTCGTTGATTTTTCATCTCCTTTTCTTGCGCTTTTCAATAAAATGAACAATTCCACTATAACAGTTAAAGATATCGTTCATTATTCATTTGGAGATAACACATTTAAAAGTCCGAATAATCACATAAAAGGTAAAGACATAGATCTGTTTTTCCTCGAAAACAAACATGAAGCCCACAAGAATCTCAATCTATATGAAGAGGTAGCACTTTTTTTATCTGAAATAGATAGGGATTGGTGGGATATCGTTATAATTACAGCGAGACATGAAGAATTTGTAGGGCAAACTCACAAGTGTTTAAAAGAGAATAAAATAGATTCTTTTTTTGATGAAATTATTTATACAAGCAAGAAAGCTGAATTTATAAGTTTATTAAAGCATAGATACGATAGAATTATATTCGTTGATGATAAGCATACCGAAGTAGAAAGAGTTAAACTCGTAAATCCTAAAGTTGAATGTTATGTTAAAGAGCATAGTTATAATTTAAATACAATAATAAAAAGAATTCAAAGTTTACATGAAATAGACATTTAAATCCTAGTGAAATCATTTTCCATAAGTGATTTGTGTTTTTAATATTGTGGTATGTAATATCTCTTGACAAGATATACCGTGCTGTGTTAAAATATCTCAAGCGAGGTATTCATGTATAACAAAGACTTTTATCCAACACCAGATTCAATTGCTAAAAAAATGCTTAGTAAAATCAAGAATAAAAGAGAAATCAAATCTATACTTGAACCGAGTGCAGGGAAGGGTCATCTTATTGATATGATATATGAAGACGATAACTTTTCTCATAATGTAGATGTTTTCGCTATCGAAATTGAGCCTGAACTAAGAAGATTTCTTAAGGCTAAAAATCTAGAACAAGAAGACAAGAGATTTCCTCGCATTTGTAATGTTATAGACAATGACTTCCTAAAGCACAATGGTATCGAAAGTTATGATCTCATAGTAGGGAACTTCCCATTTTCAAACGATATAGACCATTTGCTAAAAGCAATAGATATTCTTTTTTCCGGTCAAATCATATGCCTTATTAATGCTGAAACTATTAAAAATCCATATACTCACAAGAGAAAGCACTTGGCCCAAATACTTGATGACTTAGGAGCCGAAATAGAATTTATTCAAAATGGATTTATTGACGCTGAAAGAGAAACTGGTGTTGAAGTTGCTATGATCTACATAAATAAAGAAACTTATCTTCAAGATACTTTTTCTAATTTGAAGGAAGAAGACGAAGAAATAAAGTTCGAAGAAAATAGAGATATTGAGAGAGCTAACTCTTTAGAAACTCTAGTTCATAGATACGAATTAGAAAGAGATAGAGTTCGATCGTTTATCTTGGACTACTATCAAAAAAGTAATCTCGTTAAGGAGTACATATCTCTTAATGTTTGTGGACTCAATGATGATTCAGGAGACCTGACTCAAACAGTTAAATATCAGTTCAATCAATTCTCGAAAACAATAAAAAAGAAGTACTGGAACAAAGCTCTTGAACTAGATGTTGTTAGTAGTCGCTTAACTAGTCAAAAAAGAAAAGAATTCAGAAAATATATCAGCGAAAACGATAAAGTTGAATTTTCTATTGAAAACGTTCAACAATTATTAATTGATCTTACTGCCGATCTTCCGGAAATGATGAGTGACTCTATTGTTAACCTTTTTGAGATTTTTACTAAACATTCTCTTAGAGATAATAGATGGGGAGCAGAGTTTAAAAAGAATATTCACTACTTCTCAGGCTGGAAGACAAATAATGCTTATAAAGTACAAAAGAAAGTAATTATACCTTTTTATCAAGACCTAAGGTGGAATGACGAGCTACAGGTTAATTATGACCAAGTAGAATTGTTAAACGATATGGATCGTGTCCTTAAATACTTTAATTTTAATGAATGGAAGAAAGATATGTCTACTTATTGTAAAGATGCTCTTAAAGAAGGTCAGAACAAGAAAATAGAAACGGATTACTTCTTTGTCAGTATCTACAAAAAAGGGACTATGCATTTAGAATTCAAGGATATGGAAGTATTAAGACTTTTTAACATCGAAGCCGCTAAGAAGCTAAACTTTCTTCCTGAAGATTATGCTCAAAAAGAATATGATGATCTATCAGAAAAAGAAAAAAACATAGTTAACCAATTTGAATCTAAATCTACTTACAAAGCAAATGCGAAGGGATCCGTAAAACTCTTCAGTCCAGACCAATTATTAATTGAAGCAATAGGAGCATAGAATGGATATTTTAAACAAAAGAGCAGCAATATATATATTAGAAACCAGAAAAGGAATTAGTACTTATGCTAAGGGCGAACTATTGAGCGCTATTCTCTGGATTCTCCATAATGAAAGCGTCGAAGAATTCAATAGAGTTGTAGAATATTATAATTTATGTGATTTTGGATTCAATAAAATACCTAATAACATTAAGTTAGTTGCTTAGTAATAGTAACTACCCTTGATTTTGAAGTGGTGAGAGCTAAATAGAGAAGAATTAAATCTTTTGTAGCTTGGTATATATTAAATTGGCTCACACAACACACTAAAAGGATACAGATGAAAAAAAAGAAAGTATCAAAAAACTTCACTTTTAGAAAAGTATATAGAGCGTTTGTACGTAATCAAGCATATGAAAACTATAGGCTAAAAAAAGGAGCCAAATGGTTTTCCGAGGAAGTCTCGATGGCAAAAGATCTCAATAATCGACAAGATGGATTAATTGAATCCGAAAAACAAATAGCTAGACAAACTCTTAGGGCATTAACTCGAACTAAAGCTCGCGTTAATGAATACTGGTCAACAAAAGAGCAGCGATATATAATTTTAAAATGAAAAGAGAAAATAAAACTAATTAACAGATGGGTATTAAATATCCATTCTAATAAGAGAAGATATGAAATCTTCTCGAAATTCAATCCGTTCAAATTTAACAATAAAGATTTCAATCAAATCAACTTCATTTCCAATGCTGTCCTTGTATTAAATACCGCTAAAAATTATTTATAGAGAATATTTATTTTAAGTACTAATTGATATTGGTTTTTCTCTAGCGTGGTATATTAGATTGACCTACACAATACACCAAAAGGACACAGATGAAAAAAAAGAAAGTAGCAAAAATCTTCACTCCTAGAGAGGCATATAAGCCTTTTGAATATAATCAGGCATATGAATACTATAAGTTACAACAAAACGCTCATTGGCTTCCTGAGGAAGTTTCAATGGCAAAAGATCTTAATGATTGGCAAAATGAATTAACTGATTCAGAAAAACAAGTAGTTGGGCAAATTCTTAAATCATTCGCTCAAACTGAAACTCATGTTAATGAATACTGGTCAACGAAAGTTGCTAACTGGTTCCCAAAGCACGAAATAAAAGACATGGCCGTAACATTCGCTTCTTTCGAATCTATTCACGCAGAAGCTTATCAATTACTTAATGATACTCTTGGGTTAGATGATTTCGATGCTTTCTTGGAAGATCCTACAGCAATTGCAAAATTAGAAAGACTTAAATTAGCACCAGGAAAAACACCTAGAGAGATTGCAAAGTCACTAGCTATATTCTCAGCATTTACAGAGGGAGTTAACTTATTTTCTTCTTTTGCTGTATTATTTAATTTTTCAAGATTTGGGTTACTGGACGGAATTGAAACTCTTGTATCGTGGTCAATAAGAGACGAAGATCTCCACTCCAAAGCCGGATGTTGGTTATTTAATCAGGTTATCGCAGAACATCCTGAAATTTGGGACGACGAACTTAAATCACAAATTTACGATGCAGCTAGACTAACTGTCCAGTTAGAGGATGAGTTTATTGATAATGCATTTGCTCTTGGGTCAATTAGAGGTCTAAAAGCAGAAGACTTAAAAGCTTTTATTAGACATAGATGTAATCAAAAACTTAAAGAAGTTGGCCTAAAGACTAATTGGAAGAACATAGACATTAAATCCTTAGACAGAATGGAATGGTTCGAAGGAGCTACTTCTGGACTTAGCAATACAGACTTCTTCGCAAAAACCGTAACTGATTACGAAAAATGTAATTATAATATCGAAAACATGTTCGAGGACTCCAAGAATAAAACTAATTTTTCAGACTATAAAAAACAATCTTCTCGCTCACCAATCAAGAAAGAGTTAATAAACTACGATAAAATATTAAAAGACCTTAAAAAAGCAGAAGATGCGCCAGAGTGGCTAGAGATTTCTTCTTTGAAGATACTCTTAAAATACATGCTTAAAGACGAAACCCCTAAGAAGATGTACCAAAGACTTGCTGATTCTGCGTCAAAGTATCTATTTAAAATATTTCACGCAAATAAGAAGACAATCGATGGTAAGAGTCAAAAACAAATGTCTAATGCTTTCTTTGACGCTATGTGGAAGGGGCATTTGTGTCCGGCCTCTCCTGTTTTAACAAATCTCGGAACAGATAGAGGATTACCTATTTCGTGTTACGGCCTAGACGTAGGAGATGATCTTACGGATATTTCTGAAAGAGTTTCTGAGCTCACGGCCATGACAGCAGGGAGTGGTGGAGTTGGCATGGGAATAGATAGAATTAGGTCTTCCGGTCAGCTCATCAGAGGTGGAGAGAGAGGAGTTACAGAGGGGGCAATCCCTTTTATCAAGATCTTTGACTCTACGATTCTAGGTGTCGCTCAAGGAGTTAGAAAGGGTGCTGCTTCGATTAACTTTAGCGTTTATAATGAGGATTTTGGATCTCTTATGAGAATTCGTCGTGCTCACGGAGATAAAAACAGACAATGTTTAAATATTCATCAAGCAGTACAATTGGACAATAAATTTCTGGATGCAGTTAGAGATGGTGATTATGAAGCTCGCGAGAAATGGGTTGAGATAATGAAAACTAGAAAAGAGACAGGTGAGCCGTACCTAATGAATACAGACATAGTTAATGACCTAAGCCCAGAAGCTTACAAAAAGAATAATTTAGATGTTACGATGACAAATATCTGTAGTGAAATAGTTCTTCACACTGACGAGGAGCATTCTTTTATCTGTTGCTTATCTTCACTCAATCTCTTTAAGTGGGACGAATGGAAAGACACTGATCTTCCTAAAATAGCCTCATTATTTTTAAATGGAGTTTTGGAAGAATTTATTCAAAAAGCAAAAGGGAAGAAATGGTTAGAAAAATCTGTAAGGAGCGCAATTAAAGGACGAGCTATCGGAATAGGCGCACTAGGGTGGCATTCTCTATTACAATCTAAGATGATGAAGTTTTCAGGGTTTCAAACCATGACTTTAAATAATGATATTTGGAAAGAAATAAGAAAGGGAGCAGAAGAAGGCAGTAAGCTTCTTGTAAAAGAGGGAGCGATCCAGGGCAAGTGGACCAAAGGCACTGATAAATTTAATAGTCACCTTATCGCGGGAGCTCCAACTAGAACTAATTCAACTATAGCGGGAGATTTGTCTGCTTGGTGCGAACCCTATACTGGTAATGCGTTTAATGACAAGAGTTCAAAAAATATTGAATCAAAGAGAAACAAATTTTTGATCCCAGTTCTTGAGACTCATAAAAAAAATACAGAAGATGTTTGGAAATCAATTGTTCGCAATGAAGGATCTGTTCAACACTTAGATTTTCTTACTGATCACGAAAAGGCAGTTTTTTTAACTGCCTACGAATTAGATCAGAATGTTATTATTGATCAAGTACTACAGAGACAACAATATGTTGATCAAGCGCAATCAACAAACCTGTTTTTCACTCCAAATATGACAGCTCAAGAATATTCAGATCTTCACCTTAGAGCAATGAGGGATATCAAGACTTTATATTACTCAAAATCAACAACAACACTAAAAGTAGGTACGCTGAAACAAGATGATGAGGAAGGATGTTCCTCATGTGAAGGATAGATCTGGAGAACACTTGACCTCTTTTTTTGTAATTAGAGGTCTTTTTAATAACAAGAGAATACAAGGTACAAATGTCTAAACGAGATAGAAGCAAGAAAGAGAAAGAGAAAGAAATAATTATCAGTGGCGAGGAAGCCTATAAAATACTATATCAAACTATGAATCATTACCCCAGAATTATGGAAATAATCAAAGAATTGTATCGAAAAAAATGGGAAGGAGTGGAGTATAATAAGAAAGGATTAATGGTAGATTTTATCGATAGATTAAAAAAAAGAGGAATTGATAATCCTATATCTTTTGGTGAAAGCATTATAGAGATGCTCATTACTTCATTCGTCCTAGGTAATGTCAATAGAGAGCATTCTCTTAGGTTGGGGTTTATTAAAAGAAATGATGAAACGGAATTAAGAGGGATTTAATCGTCTTGGTATTCGTAATCATAATATTTCTTAAACTCTATATAATCCAATTGAACGGCGTTACAAGAATACCTAAAAACACCATCCAAACCTCTATTTAAACACACAGGATCTTTTTCATTTTCTTGAATGCGTTCAACTAAAGAGATTCTAGATGCACAACTCAAATTTATAATCGAAATAAATAAGAATATTAATTGTTTAAGATTCATGTTTTATTACATACCACAGCTCGGAGCACATACTTGTCAGTTAATACAACAAATTTAGACCCCAAATAAGTGGTATATTTATATATATGAGTACTTATAGTGAATTTGTAATTTCGTTCGGCAAAAAATTTAAGACCTTTGCGGAGTTAAAAGATTTAAAAGTTGAAGGTAGTTTTAAGAATATATTTTTAGTTCATAACTACACAGACAAAAATGGGAATGAGAGAGTTTTCTATACCGTCGAAGATAGCCTGGATGATCTAAAAGTAGAGATTATCAAAAGGGATTATTATTGGAGTAAATATTGCTTTGATTCAATGATATATTACTTTGTAATCTTAGATAACAAAGAAAGAGATAAATTTATAGAAATATCAAAAATTAAAAAAGGGAAGCCCATAAAAGGTTGACTACCAAAGTGACACGTAAAGCCCCTGGATTTATCTATGGGGAGTATGTCAATATAAGGAGATTGTTTTGAAGAAATTACTGTTCTTATTAAAAAAAATTGATTTCAAAAAATTGGAAACTAAAGTTAAATTGGAGTTGAACGAGAGGGTGGAATTAGGAGTCTTGTCTGCCCTTCTTATTGCTGCAATTGTTGGTTATGGAGCATTAGAAGTATTTATTGCTCTTTTATTTTTATTCGTTAGATACTTTGTTTCTATTCTTCACCACAACGAAGTCATAATTTATAAGGGCAATTTAGCTTCTTTATTTGATTTTGAAATTGTAGAGAGCACTAAAGAGAAAAGCGGTAAAGAGAAAAATAAATAATATTAATTGCCGGATATTTTTAATATACATTGCCGCGCTTTTCTCTGGTTTCGCATTCAACCTGTTCTTTATTTAGTTTTTTAGCTATTTTGTTTTTAAAATGACACGAAATAGATGACTTCGGCATTTCTCCGCTTTTATATTTCTCGCTCTGTTCTTTGTATATTCTAACTATAGATTCGTGGTCGATTGTACTGGTCAAATTCTTAACCGTAACCATTCCTGTGCTAAAACCAAGTATAAAAATAAATAACTTGCTCGAAAATTTTTTCATAAAATTCCTCTTAAAGTCTTATTTTTCTAAAATTAGCTTCGATAATTAGGTCTAAATCTTCTTTTTGTACATACGATTCATTTAAGTAGCTAATAAACAAAAGACTAAGGATGATTAATACGGTTAGATATTGTCCGTTATTAATTCTGTTTAATAAAGTCATCGCCAAAGTAACACTAACTATTTGAGCAAGGCGTATAGACGTTTCTATTATATAAGTTTGTTCTTCGGGGTAAAGATAATGGTAAACCACTCTAAGTGTTGAAGCTTTTAAATACTCCTCTTCCATATTTAAAATTAAAGATGAATACCGTATGATCAATATATCAGAACTATCTTTTTCGATTATTATTTGCATTTTAAAGTTTTCCTCAAAAACTCGAAAGACGGTATCACTTCTATTAATTCTTTCAATTGAATCATTTATTTTCATCATTGTGTTCATGTGATATAATATACCACGCTAAGTTTCTAGAATCGCCATCAAAGAGGGTTTTCTTCATTTGAGCGCTTCGGAATCTCAGCAGAAATTTCCTCTACAGGAGCATCGTCTACAACTAAAGTACTATCAATCTTGTCTTGAATAGGATTTTGAATAGTTACCTTTGGTTTGGTATTTAATTTAATCCTTTGATAAAGCTTTCCAACTAGTTTATCTATAGACTGCTTATTTACTTCTTTATTTAGGTTATTGATTCTCTTTTGTCTTAAGCCTCCTCTTTTTAGGTAAGGTATGATTTCATCAACTATTCCAAGAGATAGACACTCGCTAGAATTTATATATAAATCTCTCGAAGATACATCATCCCAAAACTCCTTAGACATTCTACTGTTATCTGTAAGAGTTTTCATCATTAGATCGTGTAGCCTTACTCTTTCGTCGTGATTAATCTTAAGATTTACATAGCTTTCAGCGTCCGAGTCCGATAATGCATGAACCATGATTGTCGCATTCTTAGAAACTCTTCTAAAATCACAAATAGACATTAAATACACTGCCGAGGATGCAATTATTCCCGAACCCTCGAAAACAATCTGACATGTACATGATTGGATATAGTCGGCCAGTCTGAGCATCGAGTAAACATCGCCTCCATAACTACACATTTTCAAGGTAATGTTCTTCTTAGGGTAATCAAAGACCATACGATCCATAACTCTTATAACAACCTCAATAGAGTTAAGAGTAAAGTCACTCATGTTATTCTCAGAGGGATCGATTGTATCTACTGGGACTCCGAAATATATCACTCTTCTAGTTAGATTGTATCCATAAACTAAAATATCATCTATTTCTGTCTTTTTTTGTCCCACTGCGAATCCTTTTGAAGTACAAGATATAATATACCAATAAGTCTCTTTTCGAGCCTGACAGACATTTTGAATGATTATTAATCAATGGGTTAGGCAACTAGGAACTTATTTAAGTAAATAGATATAAGTTTTATCTGTTTTTGATAATCTAGGCCTTTAGGCATCAATCTCAGGTATTTATCTAAATATTCTGTTTCCATTTTATATATAAATATATTTTCTGAGCTTTGACTAAGGCGCTCTATTCTTTTCTGAACCTGATTATTCTTAGTTTCGTCTGAATAGGAATCTAGTAAGATTAATGTTTTGGAAAAAGATAGATCAACGCCTTCTCTATATTGAGAGGTGTTTAATAATGTAATTGGGGCAATATAATCATTTTGCGAAGAATATATATTTGATCCGGGCAAACTTTTTGAAATACTATCTAACAAACTCGGAAACTGAGACGCGATGATGATTTTTTCATTTGGAGATTGCATTTGAAGATCTCTGATTATCTTATTTAAATGATTGGCCTTAAAGGACGACAATAACTTACTTATCGATAATATTCCTTGTCCGTTAAGTAAAAATGATTGCTCTCTTGTAAATTGTGAATATTTAGTTAGCTCTTTTGGGTTAAGTTCGCAATTATGGACTTTAAATACACTTTCCGAATTAAGGCGACACTGTTTTAAAGTCCTTCTGAGGATAAAGTAGCTAGTGCTTGCTTTTAATAAGGATTCTTTACAGGAATGAATCACCATTCGCTTGTCTATTAATTCAGAATTAAAAAATTTCTTTCTAAAATCGCGGTTATTCGCATATTTTCCAAGTAATTTGAAAATTGGGTATATCTGAAAGTAATCGGACGAATAATCTCTACCGCTTAGTAAGATCTTAGTCTCTGCGTTTTTAAGCAATTGAAGACATGATCTATATCTAACGGAAGATACTACATTAAGATTGTGAACTTCATCCAATATAATATGTTTAATTTTTGAATAGGGCTTTGTTTTTTCTTTGTTGAATCTATCATAACCTTCTACATGAATTAAATCCTTATTATTAAATAAGGATTTTTCAATTTCTTTCTTCCAGTTAGATACAAGAAAGTTTGGGCAAAGAATTAAGATCTCTTCGTTTAATTGAGAAGCATACATTAGGGCTTCATAACTCTTCCCCACACCTTGCTCATCGTTAATAAAACAAACTCCTTTATTTTCGTTTATAAACCTATAGGCCTGGACTTGATGAGGCAGGGGAGTTTGCTTTAATCCTTTAAGCTCTACCATGGGTGCTATATTCAAATTTTCTGTCTTTATTTTAATTGCATTTATTTCACCCTGGATCGTTTTTTTATATTCCTGGTAGGATTCAGTTTGGATAGTATCCTTTCCTATGAATTTCTGAAGGAAGTAAACTGCGAAAGATTCACTATTAATCCTAAAGTACTTGTTTTCGTAGAAGAAGCCTAATTTCTTGATTTTCTGAGCAAAGAGGTCATTCATAGGAAATTTAAGAGTAATTTGACCTTCTGATTTTGAATAGTTTATTTCATTTAAATAGAAGTCCATCAAGAAGCCTGTTGTAACCCTCTTAATTCACAGAATAACTCATTAATTTCTTCCCCTTCAATGTCTTTTTCAAAGGCATGAACTAACTTATCAAGGTATATATCCATATTTTCTAGAGATCCTGATCTTTCAAACAGAGTCGAGACAACAATCGTCTTAGGGCAAGAATAATGAAGATCTTTAAAACTCCTTACAATTGTATCTTTTGTTGAAATTTCAAACTTATACCTCGAAGCCGAATCTTCCTCTAAGTCTTCAGGGAGTTCTAAAAATATTTTATCAATTTTCCTATTATTTTTTAAATCTTTATATATCTCAATGAAATTCTCAATTTTCCCAGATATAGCTATCTTGGTCAATCCATCTTTAATTGATAATTTAGAACTCATCTTTAATTTATCCTTAAAGTCATCTGACATCGCTTTATTATATAGCCAAAAAATGAATAATTCGGATAATATTGAATGATTAATATTTTCAAGTAATCGCTTAGAAAATCTATTTTTAATATAAAGTCCCTCTATTCCAAGAAGTCTTTCTAGTTTATTCAAGGTTACATAACTCTTCTGTAAGTTTTTACCTTCTAAGTATATTCTTTTCGTTTTTAGGTTTATTAAGATCTGCGTCTTAGAAGTCTTTACGGTGCAAAGAGGAGACATCTCTTTCATTAATTCATACTTCAGTTCCTCGAAGCATTCCTCTTTGAATTCTTTCTTGGACATCCCTTTATATTGAGGATCATCCTCTCTCATTTTGTTAACTTTTGCGTTTATAAATTTGTTAGGGAAGACCTTATCCTGGGATACTTCGACAAGAGAGATGAAATCCTCAAAGACGATTAATTCGCTAGGATTTTCTTCGTTTATTCCTTGATAGCCAGTTGTTCCAAAATCCTCTTTTCCAAGGATATTTTTGACAGTCATACTCTTTAGAGATTCGACTATTTCAATACTCGTTTGATTGATTTCTTCAAAACATACAGTTAAATGACTTGAGCTATTATTGAATAAGGCCATAGATTTTCTCCGTCTAATACTTTGATATTTTATTTCTTTGCAATTTCTCTTTTCTCAATCTAACTTGTCTGCAATATTTGAATTTCGACAAGGTTCCTTCTCTATGTAAGCGAAGAGCTCCAGTTGGGCCAAGATTCCAAGCACAAAACCAATTTTGACCCAATTTAGATCTCAACCTCTTAAGTTCAGATAATCTTTTTACTCCCACAAATAAATTAAGTCTCGGGTTATAGTATTCATCAGGAAAGTCTAAATATTCTCTTTTTATCTGCATTAAACCAACTTCACTAGCTGCGCCAGTAGCATTGGCATTATACATGCTTTCTTGCTGGACAATTGCTTCAACTAAGTATGGGTCAACCCCAAAAAAACTGGAGTATATCTGAATCCATGCAACTATTAGTAATTTCATGTAACCCCCCTATTTTCGATTTATATGTATTGTTTACATACTTATTGATTATATTAACACAGTGCGGTATATTAGTATATATAATATTATATACCACGGAGTAATAATGATAAGAATGCAAGCGACTATATTTAAGATCAAATTTAGATCTCCTGATAACTCGTGGACATCACTAATATTACAAGACGATAAAGGTAATAAGCATCAAGCAACTGGAATCTTACCGTTTGTTAATGAGGGCAGCTTATTGGATATTGAAGGAAGCTTCAAAGAAGATGATAAGTACGGCAAACAAATAATTATTAAAAAATTTTCAGAATTAACAAAAGTAGATAAAAACGGAATCATAAATTTTTTATCAAGTGGATTTCTCAAAGGAATTGGACCCAGTACAGCGGAAAATATTTATAAAAAGTTCGGAGATCAAACCTACAAAGTCTTAGACGAATCCCCTGAGAAATTCCTCAAAATTAAAGGAATTACGCCTAAGAAGTTAGATAACATAGTTCTATCCTGGAAGGAGAGACAGGAAGCTAAGAAACTTTATGATCTTCTTGGGGGTTCGGACATCTCTATTGTTATGTGTGAAAAAATAAGAAAAAAATTCAAGGGAGCGGACGCAATAGATAAGATTAGATCCAATCCATATATATTAACAACTGTTGATGGTATTGGTTTTATCAAAGCTGATCACTACGCTCGAAACAGTGGAATTTGCCCGTCTCCAGAAGATAAAAGAAGATTTGAAGCTGGAATAATACATACATTAAAAGAAAACGCTGACTCAAGCGGAGATTCTTTTATGTATCTAGAAGATCTTTCCTTAAAAGCTACGAAATTACTTGGAGGAAGAGAGGATCTCGTTGTTAACTGTTTGAGACAGATGGTTTCAAACAATAACGAGAACAGTCTCCTTGTTTATAGAGAGATAGGAGAGAAACATGCTTTCTATTTCAAAAAGCACTACCAATTAGAAATAAAACTAGCTAAGGAGATTCAAAGACTCAACTCTCAAGAGAATAAATTGAACTATAGTGAATCACTAGAAAGAACTATTGAGGAATTTAAGAGAGATGGATTCGAATTATCCACGGAGCAAAGAGAAGCTGTTGATTGTTGTTTGGCAAATAACTTTCATATTCTCACAGGAGGTCCAGGGACAGGAAAATCGACTATTACTAAGGTAGTTGTTGAAACTCTAAAAAAGATTAATTCAATAAAAATAAGGCAGTGTGCTCTTGCAGGAAGAGCCGCCAGCAGACTATCCGAAGTTACAGGAAATGAATCTTCAACTATACATAGACTACTGCAATTCCAAGGTGAGGGGTTCGTTAACAACAAATTAAACCCTCTAGAGGCAGATGTACTTATAGTTGATGAGTGTTCAATGATTAATTTATCTTTATTTTACTCTTTATTGTCCGCTATCAAAACTGGAACTAAAGTTCTTCTTATTGGTGATGTTGATCAATTGGAATCAGTCGGGGTTGGAGATGTGTTTAGAGATTTGACGATGTATCACAAAGTATCAAAATCGATACTAACGAAAATATTTAGACAAGCAGAAGATAGTCCAATAATTAAACTCGCTCACGCTGTAAATAAGAAACAAGATCTTTTCCTTAAAAAACAAGATCCCGATCAAGCTCACATGGTTGATTGCGCTTACGTGTCTGTAGATAATATGGATAATTACACAGAATACATCTCTAGACTATATTCATTACTAGAAATAGATGGTGAGACACAAATATTATCTCCCATGAAGAAATCAGATGTCGGAGTCGAGTCCTTAAACTTATCGATTCAAAATACAGTTAATCCAGAAGGTTTAAATAAAAAAGAGATTAAATTTGGTAAAACGGTGTTTAGAATTAATGATCGAGTAATTCATATTAAGAATAATTATGATCTAGATGCCTTCAATGGAGACATTGGAAAGATAATCGAGGTTAGTGACTCCTATCTAGTGGTAGATTACCAAACCAAGCAAATCAAATACAAAAAGAATCAATTGATAGAGTTGTCACTAGCTTATGCTATCACTATTCATAAATCTCAAGGAAGTGAATTCTCTAAGGTTATAATCCCTGTCTTTAATAAATTCATGGTCTTATTGTCTAAGAAGCTACTTTACACTGGAATTACTCGAGCTAAAAAGCAGTTAATTCTAGTAGGAGAATATTCAGCTCTAATGATGTGTGCAAATAAGGATGCCAGAGTTCGAAATACTTATCTATTGAATCTTTTATTAACTAGCGAAGACACTAATATTGAATCTCAGTCTGCCAGTTAACGAGCCGTGTAGTGGTATATTGAATATATGAAAATCTTAACAGTCTTTTTTTTAATTATCATGTCAAACCACTCTTCCGCGAACACGATGGATGACTTCAAAGAACTTTGTGGAAATATAGATAAGGTTTCTAATATAATGACCCCTTATTTAAATATGAGTTGGCCAGGGGTTGCAGTTGGCCCAAGTGGTCCAGTGCCAGTTGTTTCCACCTTTATCCAGAGTGGAAGGCAACCGATTGCTGATTTTTGTAAATTCGTAAAGCAGATGGAAAGCCTGGAAACTCTAGGACAAATACACGCTGCCACTGATTACTTAAACACACTTACGGATAACCAATTCAAAGAGGACATTGACTTCGCCCTAGAAACTTTAGATGTGGGACTCACTTTAGACAAACATTTAAACGGACATAGTAGCGCAAATTCAGAATCGTTAAGTCTTCATAGAAATTTAAATCGATACCTTAGAACTCAAGACGAATATTTTTCTAAAAAGGCCGGTAATGATGCAACGACTTTTGTATCTAAGCAAAAAAGAGAAACTCAAGCAAGAAGAATGATTACAAACTCAAATAAATTAGCGAATTTAAAACAAGGGATAAATTGCCCGAAAAAAACAAAAGGGTTATCTGAAGAAGTTATGAAGATATACGAAAAGAAGATATATCCTCTTTATATACTTGAGGATGAGTTTTTATACGAAACAAAATATCACCTCGGTAGACTTCAAGCGATGGGAGTTAAGATTGCTGGGGATATTAACAAACAAAAGAAATATCAAAAAGATTTATTGAACCTATTCAGCACTTACGCTCAGATAGTAAGATCACCCGTAAAGTCTAAAAAAACAAAAGTTACCAAAATGGGAGTTATGACAAGCGTTTCTATTCCTTATTATAGGTACACCTCAAAAATAAACGAGAAATTACTAGCAGACTTTTTAAAAAGCTATCAAAAGAACTGGGATTTTTATCTTCAATATACTATGGCACAAAATCCTAAATTATTAACAAATAGAGAGCATAGCGTAAATAAAGAATTTAGAGACCTTGGATACGAATGTCGTAAATCAAAACTAGTTACAGAAATACAAAGATCTAATCCTCGACTCAGAGGAAAAACACCATCTGACATTGAATTTGCGGCTAAATACGAAACAGCAAGAGCTAACTGTAGAAAGGGTATTAATGTTAAGAAGAATTATGCTGGAAAACTATTTACTATGTATGTTAACGGTTTAGGGAGCTATCAAAGATCTTTAAAAAATACCCAAAGAATTATTTGGAATTTCGAAAGCGAAGAGATGGGAATTAATAGAATAATCAGTACTGATGCAGTTACTACTCCCGTTGGCGATCTAGTTAATAATAGCGCAGAGTGTAGCGACGCTCTTTCACCTGGAGCGATAGAGTCTTTAAAGTTAGAAGCAGCAAATATTAACACGGAGGCAAGGTCAGAATTTGCTGAACAGGCGACTATTAGCGCGATAAAATATGAACGAGAATTAATAAGAAAGAAACAGGAAAGAGTTGAGGTTAGCGATAGAGTGAAATTAAATAGCGAAGCTAGAGAAAGAGAAACTGGTCCGATTCAAATGAGCATTCCGAAGCCAGAACCAGGAGGTTTTTAATTTTCCATGTTATTGATGTTATCTTCACTAATATTTTTAAAAGATTCAGATTTGAGATCTATAATCTTAAACAATTCCTTTATTATAATTAATGGAATCATAGTATCAATGGCATTATATCTCTTTAGTCCTTTCATGAATGCAGCAGTTTCATTATCATTCATTAAATTGTTAAGAAATCTTCTATATCCGACGAAAGCCTCAACTCCATCGCTAACGGCCTCTTTTTCGTAGAAGTTTTCGCTAAGACACGATTTAGTTATTTTTTTTAAGCTCCAACCACTCAGAAAGTCTCTAATATATATAGCCCTTCCCTTATAAATATCTTGCAAGTCCCATACTCTAGAAATTATATTCTGAGCCTTTTCCTTAAACGAAATATCGTAAATAACCAATTCTTTTAGAACTCCAATTTCAAAAGGAGAATTAAAAACAACCACACTTCCGGTATCACCATCTATACTTCTAGTTAAAAATTCAATCATAGCTGATCTAGGATCTGTCTTTTCCTCTTGAAGATACAGAAAATGCTCTAATTTGCCATTCTCATGAAGTTTATGAATTGACGCTTCAAATGGTATTTGTTGGTTTGGTCTAGATTCTTCAAATATAGGAACTGCTGAATTTACAGTCTCAAAATCAAAAGAATAAATAGGAAATTCAAGAGAAACTAAATGTTCTTTTACTTTTTCTTTATTGATATAATCAGTCTTATTTCTATGGTTGCTAATAACAAATTTCTCATCTTCATTAATTTTAAGGCCAGTTAGCCCCTCTCCGTACTTATTATATAGATCATCTAGACTTATAATATTTTTCTCTAACAAAGAATTCTTCGTTCTCCAAGACCTAGATATTAAGTTAAAAACAGATGGATCTTTGAAGCTTTCTATACACAACTCTCTAGCTGGACAAGTTTTGCAGTTGTTACTAATTTTCTTCGTTGGCAAAGGGGAGCCTTTTTTTACATTTTCCGCTCTCTGAGTATTTTCAATAAATACCTTTTTATTTTTGCTAATATAATTATTAACCTTATCTGTTACGTCTACAATAGTAATTAGTTCTTCGGCCATAACATTTACGTCATCGTGCCTTGATTTTCTTATAAAGTTTGAATTCCTATGTGCTATTTTAATTGTATTTACTATGTTTCCTAACTCTCTCAGAACCCAAACCTGAAAACTTATATCTAATATATGTCCACTCTTTACTGACGAGGAATTTTTAATCTCTGTAATACTAAAATGGTAATCGTCACCAACCTCTTCTACTTCTAAACAGTCAATCATAGAAAAGGCACTATACTTGTTTGAAAATGAGGCTTCGAAAATCATTTTGATTTCTGGATTATTAATAGCTACATCTGTAGCATCTTCCATTTCTTTATATTCAAAAGGTTTGAATCCTTCAATCATAAATACTTCTTTTTCTTTTAGGCCTGATGATATTTTTATTTGGGCTAAATTTTCAAAATCACGACCCTGGTCGAAGCTGTCTTGGGTTAGGAGATCTGGCTGAATTAGATCTTGGTAATTGTTTCTTTGATACCACAAGCTCGCTTCGCAGTTGATAAATCTCTTATAATTAGTCTTTGATAACATCGCGATTCCCAGTATGTCATAATAGTAGATATATTATACCACACTTCAGCTTATAAGTCGAGGCGTAAAAAAGTGGTAAATTTAAGGTATATTAAAAATATGGAGAAAATACATGATTAATCTGAATATCCTTATACTCTTACTTTTAATGTCTATTACTTCTTGTGGAATGCAGGAACCACAAACCATTACAATTTCAGCTCATTCTTCGTTTTCAAGTCATAGATGGTCAAATAGTAGCTTTCCTTTAAACATTGCTGTTGATCAGGATAGATATGTTGAAGGATCCCAAGATCGTGCAGCTTTGGATTTTGCGGCTTATCGCTGGAACAGGGCTCTTGGTTTTGAAGCGATTATTCTGAATTATCGAGATATATCACCCACCCTTACCTACACAGATATGAATCAATATGGAAAAGATCACTTATATACCACGAACGAACCTGATTTATCTCCTGATCACTTTATGAAAAATGATGTGATGTCTTTAGCTATGACAGTTTACACCTACCGAACAGATACAAATGAAATCCTTCATGGTGATATTTTTTTTAACAGGCATTTAGATATTTCAACCAATGTTGTTGGGGAATACGACTTAGAAAGTGTATATATTCACGAGTTGGGTCATTTTTTGGGATTAAGCCATACCGAAGAGGAAGAAGATTATGATTCCGTAATGACGCCGTCTATAGTTCCTTCTCAATTAAAGAGGGAATTAACAGAAGGAGATATCACAAGAATAAGAAATCTATATGATTAATTATTCATAACATTTTTCTTTAAAGCATTATATACAGGATAATTGCAAACTCCCTTTTCTGCCATAAATTGACCGCCCATATTATTAGAGATAAGTATTGGAGCCTTCGTATTTGCCGTCATCTTAGTTATATCAAAAGGAATACTTAATATATAGAAAGTGTCGCTACTTGGGATTATTCCTGGTATTTCCAATTTGGATGATGAATACAGAGGGAATGCAATCTCTCCATCATCAAAAGACTGAAGCCATAAAATATCAGTACTATCACTAGGGTTCATTAATATCCACGACCTATAACTTTCGAAACCCAAAACACCCTCTTTAAACATAAGAATTTCTCCTTCTATTAGACCAAATCTCGTAGAATTAACGGATCTATATGTGCATTTTTCGATTGGTGGGCAGATGTTGTTTTCTATGTTTTTTCTCAATGTATTATTTAGGTAGTTGTTATAATCTTCGGTGTTTTTGAATTCTTCACCACTCTTGATTTTAATGCCGCCAAAATTTAAACAATCTAATATTTCCCTTAAACTATAAACTGATAAGTCTTTCATAACTTCCTTTTGATTTAATTTTTCGTCATTGTTCCATTAAACAATATACCATCCTCCCGATTTCAATTTTTTTCGAAAAAATATTGAGCTAAAATGGTATATTTAAAATAGTAAGTTAAAATAAATTTTATTATTTTTGAACATGTCTAACCATGGGAGATTGGATGAAAAAGAAATACTTAACCTTTGAAGACTTCGACGAGAAATACAATTTAGACATTAGTGTTAAAAATACTCTTACTCATGAGGAGGGAAGGCTGGAGACTTATGGAAAAGACTTAGAGAGAGCAATCAAACTATCAGAAAAAAACCCAAAAAGACTGTGGACTGCGATTAATGGAGACATAGGCTTTACTTTTGTCAGTGGACTTCATTTCGTTGATAGCGTTTATTATATGATAACAGTAGAAGAATGGGTAGAAAATGAAGAATATATATACGATAATGATTTAGCAGATTATCTGGGGGACGAAAGCTATAGAATTTAATCTTAAAATTGTTAACTTTTATACACAATATAGATTGTGTGACCTAAAGTGTTATCCAACGATACCTTAGGTGTAAGAAATTCCTTATAAACATTATATTTATTGACTTTTGGTGTATTCAGTGGGAAGATAGGATATACCGAAAAAGATTGTTCTTTTTTGTTTTAATACTGAATAACTAAATCAAGGGAAATTATGAAAAATTTACTAATAACTATTGCCATTGCTCTATCTGCCACTGCTTGTGTCGGAGAAACCAAAAAAGACGTTCTTGATCCTCTTGAGGTTATAAAAAAGGGTTGCGCTAGAAGTGATAATAAAAGAGTTACCGTTGTTCCTGTTAATTGTGAAAAATTTGAACCATGGGAAGAGAGACCTTCGAACCTGAGAGCAAAATGTAATATTACTGTTGATGGGAAAGTTTTTGGGGATAAAAAATATCTTGTAACTGTAATTAGTTTAAAAGTTTCGAAGGGCGAGGAGCCTCAATCAAGGTGCGAATTTGACGCAGAATAATAAAAATGAGCACTTAGTTACAGAACCAAGTGCTCAATATATCAACCAAACTTACTCAATTCCAATTGATATTCTTTAACTTCTTTTTCAAATAATTCTTTAGCTTCTTTTAATAGCTGATCCATATTTAAGCCCTCTATATACTCACTGATTAATGTAGCGCACTCTTTTGGATTTTTCGCGTCTTTGATAACTTCCACAATTTGTTCTTGTTCTATTGTAGATAACTGATCTTTAATTGCTTGTTCTAGTTCTTCCGAGCTGTAGTTAGGCGATAAATGACGATCATTGGCAGAAAGAACACTTTCTCCGTAAATTTCAAAATATTTACCAAGATAATGAATATGAGATTTTATTGATCCATCTTGAGGTACGTCAATCAGGATCTCAGTTGTATAGAAAAGACCTTCTCCATTGATCAGATCATTAATTAAATGTTCAGGATTCTCAAGAGTAACAGACACAGTATCATAATCCTCAAATACTGCATTCTTTACACAGGAAGGTTCCGAAACCCAAACTTCTTCGCCTTCTGAATTCAGACCCGTGTACTCACCAGCTACTGCTATCATCAATAAAGATTCTATCAGAGCATCTCTTGATAATTTTTCTAGTTCATTGACATATGCACTTCTTTCGATATTCTCTACTGCGGCGTCGAGTTCAATTGGAAACAAAGAACAAACAGACCTTAGTGAGTTGCTAATATCTAGATGTCTAGGATCAACTGACTGAATATCATAATAAACATCGTCAAATGGATCATATTCTATCTTGATTCCCAAGGATTTTGCTAATTCTTCTGATTTGATATTTAACGTTAATTCTCTTTTAATCGCCTTAATCATGATTCACCTCTTTAATAGTTATTAGCTAGCTGTTTTAGAGCCAATTTCGTTTTCATATTTTTCGACATTCAAAGACAGTTCAGATATTTGATTCACTAGATCTGGGATCATCTCTATCGAAACATCTGATAATTCGGGCAAATTTATCATATCGGATATAACGATTTCAGAATGTGACTTTTTTATAAACGTGGCCATATCATTCAATTGCTTCGAACTGATCATCTGAATAGCGAAGGGAACTCCAGTTATAACCTGATTAAAATGACTAATGAAATCAGTAACTTCTTCTTCTGAATCAATAGAGAAAGCAAATGTCTTTTTAAGCAGATAGTTAAGCTGAGATTCTCCGTGTCGAAGCTCTATTAATGACTCTAGTGTGTCTCTAAAATGGATTAGATAAATTCTTCTCATTATTATTGTCCTTGATTTATTGCCATTAAGTACAAATATACCATTGTGACTTTTCTCACATTTAAACACTGAATTCTCGTCGATTTCTCTTGTCTCGATAGTGGTATATTATTTCAAACCAAAGGATAATTATGTCTGAAGAATTAAAAGAAGAAGTCAAGGGTAAGTTAGATAGAATTAGGTCAAGAATGAGAAGATTTTCTAATCTAGAAATATACGACTGTTCAAATTTTAGCGTAGTTGAGCCCAATTGTTTTGAAATTGAATTTAGATCCAGTAAATACGCACAACATGAATCTTACGGATACGGCGACGATTATGAAGGAGATAGAGGTGAGCTAAAGACTACTCTGAAAAAGATAGTTTCGACTTATCTCGAATTCAAAAGTTTAGAGGTTAATTATCACGAAAAAGAATGGTTTTCTTTGGAATTTTCTATTTAATTAAATAAGTTTTTTGGCGGTTGGTATATTTATAGCAACAACAAGGGAGAGAGTATGTATAAAGCTTCAATAATGGATTTTAAATTAAATAAAAAGGGTTGTCATAAAGCCTACGCTGCTACTTTGGAAGACCCTGGGTCTCCAGGTTCTATTGCTATAAAGATATTAGAAATTCAATTAGATACTTACTCCCACACCGGATCTGAAAACTTAGAAGATCTTGCTATTGGAGATGCTATTGATTTTTCTTTTAAAGAGAATTTAAATATAGAAAATGAAGAATCGGACTATTTGCACTACGTAGATGGAAAAGGATGGGGGACGATAACCGCTATTGAGAAAGAAGAGTTCAACAAAACTATCTATTACAACATAACT
>ERZ1046568.306-NODE-306-length-42343-cov-20.698023_pt1 | contig 42343 bp, 35 predicted proteins | sample MGYA00383092_ERZ1046568 | MGnify/ENA primary metagenome ERZ1046568 (study PRJEB29581, sample SAMEA5548362) | metagenome | biome: marine; feature: coastal; material: water | depth 1 m | study: Short-term variability in the microbial, nano- and picoplankton... | reverse complement strand
TAATATCACTATTGTTTACGCTTTCGTGTAATTGTTTGTCCTTTTGCATTTGGACGATCTTTCCTGCATTTACTACAACATGATGTATACTTTCCTTATTATTAATGGTATCGTTTACTAAAGATAGTGTTTCCTCCATAGAAAGGTTATGAATAGAGGTGTTAAGTATGTTTATTTTTTCAAGCAAAATTCCATTGTGTTTTATGCTGCAAAGATAAAAAAACAAAAGACAAGAGAATATAAGTTAATAGGTTTTAGAATGCTATATGGTGAACGAGTATTAGATTTGGTTCTTACGCTTTAAAAAAAAATAACAGTTCCTATTTGTCACTAATTTAATGTTTTGAGTTTTAATCATAAACAATAAAATAAATAGCGAAAACATAATAGCACCACTGTGTCGAACAAGGATTGACTCTGTTAACATAAAAACTAGCAGTACTACAAATATCGAAATCGCTAGACCATCCTTAGAATGAATAAATCTTTTTAAAATATATGCCAACATTAATATAAATAATGTTAACCCAATAAAGCCATAATCTAAGAGAATTTCTAAAAATTGATTATGCGTATTATATTCATCTTCATAAGCTGCTGTAAGCTTAAATTCTCTATACTTTTTATATAAATAATCTCTATTGCTGCCACTACCGTTTCCAATTAGTAAATTATTGTACGTAATGGTTTCTAAAACAGCTTTCCAATGTAATATTCTGAATTCTGAATCTTCAATTTGTGTATTTTCGATTGAACTAGGCTCAAATCTCTTTTGAAAATTTGGAGAAGCAAATACTAAAAACACCACTAATGGAATTAGAATAAATGCTGCTATTTTAAATTTTTTATTTCCTTTAAAATATACTAATACTAGAGCCCCGGCTACTAGTCCAATCACGCTAATCCTTACACTCAAAAAATAAAGAATAAGAATAAAAAACAAAAGCATTATATAATTAAATATATCTTTTTTGTTTTTTCCAATGTTTTTAAGATTAATTAAAATACTTATAACTACAAATAATGAAAAATAAGTTGTGTGTTTGTTTAAAAAAACAGCAAATTGGTCATAATAAAAATAATTACCTAAATCGTTTAATAAGAAAAAAGAGGCCTTACAAAAGCCAAAAAATGCTGCAATAAAAACACCAATTGGAAAATACTTTATAATCTTATTGACTTTAATAAAACTGACATCAATTGTAGAAAATACCAAAGGAAAAATTAAAAAAATCATTTGTCTTCCAAATTCACTAATCCCGTAATGTATATTATCGGTAAAAAATAAACCAAATAAATAAAGCCAAAAGGGGATACTTAAGACAAAAAATTGTTTTTTGTTTTTTTTAAATAGAATAAGCTTTTCAGATATTGGATTTAATAGTAACCAAGTAAGTACAAATAAAACAATAGCCTGCGAGCTAAGACTGTATTTAGGCAAAGGAATTGTAACCATGACCATCACTAAAGAAAAAAGAAAGTGAAGCTCCTTGTTGTTCTTTTTTTTAAAATAATTTAGAAACATTCTTAGCGATTTTTTCATATCCTTCTTTACTAATTTCGTTTATATTTTCTCTGTAAAAATTAGGGAAATCATTTCCAATCAAATTAGTGTCTACATATAAAACATTAGTTTTTCCTTTAGAAAAATTAATGAGTTTATTATTAAAGGTAATAATAGATGGTGCTGTGTCCTCATAAACGGGTTGAGTGATTAGTATTATCTTTTTCGTGTTCTTATCTGAAAGAGCTTTTAAAACAAATTCTTTTAAATTTCTAAAGGCAGTTTCAATGTTCTCCTTGGGCTTAATCATTATGATATAATATTGTGCTTTTAGAAAATTGTCATAGTTAATATTTAAACTTTTAAATGTTAACTCTTTGTGCCCTGAATAATTAAACCCATAAATATCTTTATTATTTCCTGAAAAATTTACATTTTTTATTCTCCTTAACTCTTTCCGAAAATATTTTGCTTCATTTTGATAAAGTTGTTTGTCACTTATTGTAATAAAGTTAGCGCCATTTGTTTTTAATATTGGTAAATCTAATTCAATTAAATTAAACTTCTCACCAATAATTTCTGGATTTTTATTTAACCAAATAAGATCTCTAAAGTTTGTTTCCTTGTTATTAGAAATTGAATAATTAAACCTGAAAAAATAAACACCATTTTCATTTTCAAGCTTAAAAGTATTGTATGGGTTTACTTTTAGTTTTTTTGAAATTTTTAAACTTAAATAATTATCTGAAACTGAATCTAAAGTAACAGTTTTATACTCTTTAATTATTTTTGTATTAGACCAGTTATAATTTAAACTCGAAAAACTTTTACTTTCTTTTGTAATAAAATTTAAAGTTAAGTAAGCTAGAAGGCAAGCTAAAACTGTATAAACCCATATATTAAAACGTCGTTCCATCAATATAACTATCGCTAAATTTTTTAAATACTATTTCACTATTAAAATCTTTAAAACTACTAATTGAACCGTCAACATATTTTTGATAATTCTCCTCAGAGAAACTTAATATCGCTTTTAATAACGCATCACTATCTTTTATAGCCACTAAGCGGCCATTCTTTTTATCTTCAATAACCTCTGATATAGAGTTATAATCAGTAGTAACAACAGGCACTCCTACCGATAAAGATTCAATTATAGTTCCAGGATACCCTTCTCCATAACAATATGTAGGCAATAACATTACATTGTACTTTTTAATTGTAGGGATTACTTCTTCAGGTTTTAAAATGCCACAATAATTTATAGGTGTTTCTGTGAAATAATCATCTTTATAAAAATCATTATTAATGGGCCCGTAAAAATCAATACTATACTCTTTTGGTAATTTTTTACTCACAATAATAATTTCTTCAATACCCTTACAAGGTAAAATTCTAGATATTAAAACAAATTTCTTTTCGAAAGACTTATATTCAACAATTTGAGGTTTCCTAGAGTTAGGCAACCAGACACATTTTCCAGTCGCTTTATTGGAAAAATAAGATACCATTTCATTAGTTTCAAAAAACAAATAGCTGGCTTTTAGAATTGTTTGATTAATTATTTTTTGATGTAATTTACTTTTTGATTTATACTGTTTATGAAAGTTCCCTGCAAAAAAATGATATGTATATTTTATCTTAAATATTTTTAACCAAACAATAAGAATTGGCATAAAATAAAAATGCATATCCTTTGTAGCGTGAAAACTTACCACGTCTTGATTTTTAATTACAAAAGGGAACTTAATAATCCATAATAAAAAGTCTATTAGTTGGAATTTTGATTTCCAAAACTTTCTAATCTGTATCTGTTTTACTTCTAATAACTCATTCTTACTTAGATATTTTAAAATTTCTTGTGTTAAAACCGTTGCGCCTCCCAATGAATTTTTTTTTCCTTGAATAGGTAAATTAGCAAATACTAGAACTTTAGTTTTTTGTATCATAGTAATGTAAAATTGGATAAGTAAAGGCTAATGAAAACATTAAAAACTCTGGATTGTTTAAAGAAAATGAAAATACTGAATCAAAAAATAAGGTAAAGTATATTAATGCAACAAATACCCAACTAGTTGTAATTTTTTTTCTCAAAAGAGGAACACATATCGTAATAAGGTATACCAGAGTACCTATAATTCCTAGCTCAACTATTGGATGAGGGTAAAAAGTGTCTGTAGTTATCAGATTTAACCAAGATGCGTCATACCATTTAAAGTTCATTTCAGAATAATATGGAGAATTATAAATTATAGAAGCTGGACCGCCAAAAACACCTATCCCTTCCCCAAAAAGATTAAAATCTGCAATTTCTGATAACATGACCCTATAAGATTCGCTTCTAGCAGACTTAGACCCCGTAATATATAGGCTTATTCTTAGATAAAAACTTTTTAAAAATAAGATTCCTTGTTCTTTAAAGGCTAAAAATATTATCAATAATGTTACGAATAATGCGCTAATTATTTTAATAATATGCTTATAGTAATAAACAAATAAAATTAATATAAATGTTCCTACCGTTTTGTAGGATAAGCTTGACAATATTCCAAATATTGCCATTGCCAATAATATTTTTTTGTATTTGCCATCATAATAAGTATTTATAATTAAAAAAGAAATAAGATTCAAAAAACCATAAAAACCAAAGAACACAACAACTCCAGTACCTCTAAGAATTCCAGAAACTTGACTATAGGTTGTAAAACCATCTCTCTTGTAATAAAACCATTGTTCAATACCTTTGATCCAATTTACGTAATTAACTATTTGTATGAAAAAATTGAGGATCACAAAAAAAACTATGAACTTTAATAAAATTGAAAACTTATCTTTCAAAGCATAACTATAAAATAAGATAATTATCGGAAACAGGTACCTTAATCCATCACTTATTCCTGCTTTTATGTTAAACGAATGAAGAATTCCATATAATAAAAAAGGGGAAAATATTATAGAGGCAAGGGTTAGGTTTTTATTAAGATTAAAATTAATTAAAGTATAAAAAACCATAAATCCAAACCCAGAAAATTTTAATAACGTTCCTAGATTTTTATCAGTGTTCATTAATGCTCCTCCTATAAATATTAAAACAAAAGGAATTAAAACCAACAGATTGTTTGATATAAATTTAATTCTAAGGGAGTTAATCATACTGTCTTCATTTACTGTATTTACTCTTAAAATAATAAAGAACAAAATATCTCATACCTAACGTAATTGAACTTGCAAGAGCTAATCCATTTAATCCAAAATTAATATAACCAACGTAGCATAATATAATATTTGTAAATAAAGATATAATATTTATGTAGAGATTTATCTTATATTTTTTTAATATTAAAAGATAAGTGCCAAATAGTGTTGAAAAAGAGTGAAATAGTTTAGCTATAATTAATATTAAAAAAAGATAATAAGTATTATAAAATTTATCGAAAAAAGTAGTTATCATTATATAATAAATCCCAATTAATAATAAAGAAGAAGGGATTGTTAAATAAATTATTTTTTTATTCAATGTTTTAAAATGAGATTTGATTTTTTTTAATTTTTCAACATCTACTTGAACCAAAGTAATTGGTATCAATAATAGCATCGTTGCTATATTTAAAGCAAAACTAAAATCCGCAATTTCTGGTTTTGAGTTTTTTGAAATTATCTGGATTACAAAAATATCAGTGTATAAGAACATTAAATTTGCAAAATTACTGACTACAAGTGTTGAGGAACTTAAAAGTAGCTTTTTAAATAATCTCAAATATTTCTTAGCTTTTATTTTTACAAGTTTTTGGTTGAGAAACTCATGCGTAGCATATATGATTGCAATGGGTGATAAAATATATGTTGCAATTACGTAGGCTTTGCTAGTGATATCAAGATAATAAATAGAGATAAAAAGAGTCCCGTAAAATAAAAAAGAAGTTATTATTTTATAAAGAGATGCCGAGTTACTCCCTTTCAAAACTAATAAATATGCTGGTGTTATACCCCCATTAAAAAATATTGCATAAAAAATAAAAGGGACTAATAAAAAACCCCAATTAAAAAAAATTAAAAATGGACTGAAAATTAATGAGAAAAAACAAACAAAAAGAAGACTCCATAAAAAAAAGTATTGTTTACTTTCTTTACTTTTAGTGTAAGTTATTATGAGTGCTGGGAATCCAAAGGCAAAAACAGAAGAACCTACCTCTATTAGCTTTTTATAATACTCCAATTCACCATAACTATCCTTTGAAAGGTAATGAGCTGCAAAAAAAAGAACAACATATTCAAGGGCACGAGTAGCAATGATTGATCCTCCAAAAATTAAATAGTTTTTATGTATTAAGTTTTTTGGCAACTATTTTGATTTTTATTAATTTTTTTATACTTTTTTTACTAAGATTATTAAAAACGATATTTTAAAATCTAATAAATTAAAACATTCTATATTAACTATTTAACACTCCACAAAAATCTAAAACCTGTTTCGTATTATCTAGTTTTAAATCTTTAAAGTCTGAATGAGATACTAAAAAAACAATGATATCAGCTTGCTTTATAGCTTCTGAAGTTTCTACTAAAACTCTATTAGGGTCTGAGGTTAAATTTGGCTCCACTGCCAAAATAGTATAGTCTGTTTTTTCTAGTGTTTCAGTAACATATAATGCTGGTGATTCTCTTAAATCGTCAATATCTGGTTTAAAAGCTAATCCCATACAAGCAATAACAGGATCTTTGAACTGTTCTACTTTGAAAGTTAATACCTTATTTTTAATTTTTTCTAAAACCCATTCTGTTTTAAATTTATTAGTTTCTCTAGATTTCTTAATTAATAAACTTTCCTCTGGAAATTCAGAAACTATAAACCAAGGGTCAACTGCTATACAATGGCCTCCAACTCCAGTTCCTGGATTTAAAATATGTACTCTTGGATGTTTATTTGCTAATGCAATCATATCCCAAACGTTTATTTCAGCCTTATCACAAATAATTGACAACTCATTGGCAAAAGCGATTTGATTATCTCTAGAGGCATTTTCAACTAGCTTTACCATTTCAGCAGTTTTTGCATTGGTAGGGTGAAGAGTCCCCACTACAAAATGCTTGTAAAAGTTGATCGCTTTTATTGTTGATATCTCGTCAACACCTCCAATAGCTCGATCATTATGTTTTAATTCATATAAAATATTACCTGGCAAAACCCTCTCAGGGCAATAAGCTAAAAAAATATGTCCTTTTAATTCGGGGCGTTCTTTATAAATAAATTGCTCCATTCTTTTGGTGGTGCCAACAGGGCTCGTTGATTCTAAAATAACTAAAGCACCTTTTTTAAGTGTCGGAATGATATTTTTTGTCGCTGACATAATATAAGATAAATCAGGCTCGTGATCTCCTTTAAAAGGCGTGGGAACTGCTACTAAATAAACATCTGAAGATACAGGCTTTGTTGATGCACACAAATTTTTATCTTTTACTACTTTATGAACAAGCCCCTCTAAATCAGGTTCAACAATATGAATTTGGCCTTTATTGATGGTGTCAACAACTCCTTGTCTTATATCTACGCCTGTAACCTTTAAGCCTCTACTGGCAATTAATGCTGCAGTAGGTAAGCCTATATAGCCAAGACCCATCATTACGACACTAGGTTTATTTTCCATACTATATTTCCTTAATAAAATTTACTATTCTTGAAGTTGCATTACCATCTCCGTAAGGGTTGTGCAGCATACTTAAAGTTTTATAATAAGCAGCATCACTTATTAATTTTTGTGTTTCGTTAATTATTTTTTTTGTGTCGGTCCCAACTAATAAAACCGTGCCTTCTTCAACAGCTTCAGGGCGTTCTGTTGTATCTCTTGTTACCAACACAGGTTTTCCTAAACTTGGCGCCTCTTCTTGAATTCCTCCACTATCTGTTATAATAAGGTATGATTTCTCCATCAACCAAATAAATGCTGCGTATGCTAAAGGTTTAACAAGAATTATATTGTCAATTCCTGAAAGAAGCTTATAAACTGGTTTCTTGACATTTGGATTTAAATGTACTGGGTAAATTATTTGAGTTTTTTTATTGTTTTCTGCAATTTGTTTTAGAGCTGAGCAGATGTTTAATAGTCCTTCACCGTGATTTTCTCTTCTATGTCCAGTAACTAATATAATTTTTTTATTAAAATCTAAAATTTCTTTTAACTCCTCAATTTCATTATCCCTAAAATTAGTACTATTTACTTTCTCAATGCCAAATAACAAAGCGTCAATTACAGTATTTCCGGTCACAATTATGTTGTTATTGTTAATGTTTTCTTTAAGTAAATTTTTTTGAGAAAGAATTGTTGGAGCAAAATGATAATCAGCAATTTTTCCTGTTAACTGCCGATTAAATTCTTCTGGGAATGGATATTTTCTATCAAAAGTTCTTAAACCTGCCTCTACATGACAAACTTTAGCGCCGCTATAAAAAGCTGCAATACCAACTGCCATAGATGTAGTGGTATCTCCATGAACATAAACAAAATCAGGATTTACCTCTTCTAAAACTGACTTCATTCCTTCTATAATAGTGGCAGTAAGACTGTACAAATTTTGATTAGGTTTCATGACATTTAAATCATAGTCTGGGTTTATGTCAAAAAAATCCAATACCTGATCTAACATTTCTCTGTGTTGAGCGGTAACGCAAATTTTTGTATTAAAACTTCCTTCTTTTTTAAATGCTAAAACCAAAGGAGCCATTTTTATCGCTTCAGGTCTAGTGCCAAATACTATTAAATTGTTTTTCATTAGAGAAATCTATTCTATTAAAAAAATTTCTGTTAGTTAACTTTCTAAATTAGCAACACCTCTTAAATAAAAATATGTGTGCCTTAAGAATGAAAAGAAAAGAAATAGAAAAACAAAGAGCATAGGATAATAAATTATTTTATTGCCTGATAAACCTTCGTTCTCCTCTATTATATTTGGTTTGTTTACAATTACTACTATATCTTTTGCGAGAACCAAAAGTCTTTGTAATCCTTGATTTAGCTTTTGCAATTCTAGCTTTCGTTCAAATAAAAGATGAATACTAAAATTTTTATCAACTACAAAAATTTGATCTGAGGGAGATGCTAAAGATTCATTGGTTTGATAAGCGTCAATTACATTATTAATTTGGTTAATACTTTTTTTGTTATTAGCTAATTGATCTTTAAGGTCTTTAACTACTTGAACCTTCAATTCTTCCAGCATTTCGTTACTATTTATATATCCTATAACTTTGTTTACAGTTTCATTATTTGCTGAGTTAGAAAGCGAAAATTCTAATTTATGATATTGATATTCTGAAGTAAATGTTTCATGAACTTTAATGTCATTATCATCAAATTCTAGATTCCTTAGAAGCCCTTCAAGTTTTCTATCGTTAATCTCGTACTCAGCAATTATTTCATTTAAATTTATTTGGGGTTTGATTTCAATTTCATTTATCTCAAGACTGTCACCTTTCAATCCAATATTTGTAAAAAAAATAAAGTCATTTTCTTTAACTTTTTCATTTAATAAATCTATTTCACTGTAAACATAATCTACGGCATCAAAATTTACTCTAATTAGAGCTGTTGCCTTTTGGGCAGGTTTGTAATTTTGTTGTGCAAAATATCCTAGTATTATCCCCAAGACAATAAGCACAGATATAATTTTCCAATTCCTTATTAAATGATCAATTATTTTAAAAAAAAGCTTTACCCAGCCTCTTAATGTTTTCTTAAGCTTACTAAAAAAATAAATTAAATCTATTTCATCGTTTTTATGCTGATTCATAAGTATCTAGTTAAATTAATTTTTATCTATTAATGTATTAAGGCTTTGCCTCCAGTTGACCGTTAATTTAAGAAACGTATTGTTAATTTTACTAGCATCTAATACACTAAACACTGGTCTTTTTGCAAATGTACGGTAATAGTCCGTTTTTACAAGATTTGTTTGTGTTAATTGGCCCGTTTGCGTTAATATCTCTTTTGCAAAGTCATACCAAGTTGCTTCTCCCTCATTACTGTAATTATAAATACCGTACTTCTTGGAATCAGATGCTATAATATTAAGAATAACCTCTGCTAAATCGTTAGCATTAGTTGGGGTTCCTGTTTGTTCTGTTGTAACAGTTATTGATTTTCCTTCATTTACAAATCTTAAAATCGTATTGTAAAAATTTTGGCCGTGTTGGGAGTAAAGCCATGAGGTTCTAATAATATAATGTTTCCTCCAAATTTCTTGTAACGCCTTTTCTCCTTCCAATTTAGATGCTCCATAAACATTAACTGGATTCGGTGGATCTTTTTCAGTGTAGGGTGCTCTTTTTTTTCCATCAAAAACATAATCTGTTGATATTTGAATCAATGTGGTATTGTTTTTCTTACACTGTTTTGCTAAGTTTTTTACACCATCTTCATTAATTAAAAAAGCCTTTTCCTTTTCACTTTCTGCTTTTTCAACATTAGTATATGCTGCCGTGTTAACGCAATAATCAAATTCTTCTTTATCAAATAATACCCGGATTGCTTCTTTATTTACAATGTCTAATTCTTTTCGGCCAAGAAATATAAAATTATATTCTGGATAAAGATTCGATATATCTCTTATGCACTTTCCTAGTTGTCCGTTTGCGCCTGTAATAAGTATTTTCATTCTGCTATTGCTTCTAAAAAAGAAGGAAGTTTTAAATCTTTATCTGATATGATAAGTTTGTCATTTGGGAGATGCCAATCCATTTGAAGAGTTGCGTCATTATATATAATTCCTCTCTCCGATGCTTTATCATAAAAATTATCGCATTTGTATGCAAATTTAGAAGTTGGAGACAAAGTAATAAATCCGTGAGCAAAACCGCGAGGAACAAATAATTGTTTTTTAGTAATATCATCTAAAATTACGGAGAAATGCTTGCCAAAGGTTTCAGATTCTTTTCTCATATCAACAACGATATCTAAAATTCTTCCTTGTATAACTCTTACTAGCTTTGCTTGAGCCATTTTTCCCACCTGGTAGTGCATTCCTCTTAAAGCACCAAAACTAGATGTGGATTGATTGTCTTGTACAAAGTTTACTTTTTGCCCTGAAACTTTTTTAAACAAGATATCATTGAAAGTTTCATGAAAGGAACCGCGCTCATCGTTAAAAATGGTTGGAGTTAATATAAAAGAATCTTTTAAAGGGGTTTGTTCAATCTTCACTTGATCATTTTTATAATAAATGTTTACCATAACCACTTTTTAATAATGGTTTTATTAATTTATTTAATTGGTCCTTAGTAATAAACCCCATTTCGTAGGCTGCTTGCTCTATGCTTCCTATTTTAAGGCCTTGACGTTCTTCAATAACCTCAACAAATTGTGATGCTTGCATTAAAGATGCAAATGTACCTGTATCAAGCCAAGCAGTGCCCTTATCAAGAATACTAACATTCAACTTTCCTAAACTAAGATACTCGTTATTTACGTCGGTAATTTCTAATTCTCCACGATCACTTGGTTTCATGTTTGCTGCAATAGCTACTACGCTGTTATCATAAAAATATATACCTGGCACTGCATAATTTGATTTTGGGTTTGTAGGTTTTTCTTCTATGGTTAAAGCTTTTCCTTGATCATCAAACTCAACCACACCATATCGTTCAGCATCCTGAACATGATACGCATAAATAATACCTCCATCTGGATCGTTATTGGATTGTAATAGTTCCTTTAAACCAGATCCGTAAAATATATTATCTCCAAGGATTAAAGCAACTTTATCATCGCCTATAAAGTCTTTTCCAATTATAAATGCTTCTGCTAAACCATTAGGTTGATCCTGTACAGCATAGGTAAATTCACAACCAAATTTTTTACCATCTCCTAAAAGTTTCTCAAATAATGGTAAATCTTGTGGAGTGGATATGATTAATATTTCTCTAATCCCAGCATACATTAATGTTGATAAAGGATAGTAAATCATAGGTTTATCATAAACCGGCATTAATTGTTTGCTGACAGCTAAAGTAATGGGGTGAAGTCTTGTTCCAGATCCTCCTGCTAAAATTATTCCTTTCATAATTTATTATAATTGGTCCTTATTGTTTAAGTACCATTCAATTGTTTTTAAAATCCCACTTTCAAAGTTTTCTTCCGCTTTCCAACCTAATTCACTTTCAATTTTATCAGCATCTATAGCATACCTAAAATCATGACCTGCTCGATCTTGAACAAAATGCATTTGATCTCTGTAAGGCGTTTCATTAGGCACTAAGTTATCTAATAGATCACAGATGGTATGAGCAATATAAAGGTTTTCTCGTTCATTTCTTCCGCCAATATTGTATGTTTCTCCTAACCTTCCATTATCTAAAACTAATTTTATTCCTTTACAATGATCAGTTACATAAATCCAATCTCTAATGTTTTTTCCATTTCCATAAATAGGAATTACTTCACCTGACAAAGCTTTTCTTATGATTGTAGGTATTAGTTTTTCTTTATGCTGATGAGCACCGTAGTTATTTGAACAATTAGTAGTAACTACAGGCATCCCATACGTGTGGAAATAGCTTCTTACGATAAAATCTGAAGAAGCCTTAGAAGCACTATATGGGCTATTTGGAGCATATGCTGTGGTTTCTGTAAATAAACCAGTCTCACCTAAAGTTCCATATACCTCATCCGTTGAAACATGTAAAAATCGTGCGTCTTTAAAGTCTTTTTTTAATTGATTTGGACCATTCATCCACAAACAATAAGCACTATGAACCAAATTAAAGGTCCCAATAATATTTGTTTGAATAAATGCAGATGGGCCGGTGATGGAATTGTCTACATGAGACTCAGCAGCAAAATGTATTACTTTATTAAATCGATTCTCTGTAAAAAGATTATTGATTAGTGTTTTGTCACAAATATCTCCTTTGATAAAGTTATAATTAGGCAAGTGGGAAACCGCTTTTAAATTTTTTAAATTCCCAGCGTAGGTTAAATTGTCTAATATAAATACTTCATCTTCTGAATTAGAAATTACTAATTCTACATAATTTGAGCCTATAAATCCAGCACCTCCTGTTATTAATATTTTGTTTTTCAATATTTCTCTAAACTAAAATTTGATTTAACATTTTTTCTGTAATCAAGTACGTTGGTTTAACTCCAGAAGTTCCAAGTCCTCCTGAAGCAAGAGTGCCCCCTGTTTCTAGGGGATTATCTGATGCGTAATACGCATATTGAACCTTTACTTTTGAGCTAATACTGCGGCGTATTTTAGAAGCGGATTGAATTGCTTTTTGATAGTGCGCTCCTTCCATTTCAAGACCTACTACGTTCCAGGTGGAGTTTTTAAAAAATTTTAAAATATCTTTGTTTTGAAGCGAAGTTCCTAAAACAGTAATCATTGCTCCTTTACAAACTTTTATTTCTTCTCCTTCAAAATGAGATTTCTTAAGCATATTTTTAAAAGGGTAATTGTCAGCAGTTCCCTCGAAAACGTGGGCAGAAGGGAGCATAATGTCTCCTTTGCCTCCTTCTAGAATACCTGCTTTACCCATGATTGATACCGACTTAACATCTAAAAAATTTATAATTTTCTTTGATTTTTTATAAGGTTTTAATAATTCATCAAGAGTTTCAAAGGCCTGTTCACCAAAAGCATAGTCCATAACAATTAATACTGGCATGGTATCGATAGCGCTATTAGTCAATGTGTTTGGTAATTTAGCTGTGTCTATAATTTGAACGTTAATATTGGTGCCACTATTGTCTTTGATATAAATTAGTCCATTTTGAGCAGCGTATTTCATAACTTTTTCACGAAGCAATGTGTTCTTTGAGTCACTCAACATTTCATAAATTTCCATAGCAGAATATTTTTTATGTTCAGCTGTTAAAGCAAAAGGACTATAGATTGTATTCATAACACTGTGCATGTTTGCACTTATAATATGGATTGGTCGTTCTAAAAGATTATTTTCATCCAATTTTTTCTTAATCCCAGAAGCCCAAATTTCACCGTGAATGTGTTGCCCTAAACGCTCTCTTAAAACAGGACTAAAAGTGATAATTCGTTTTTTTGATGTTGTCACCTCATTGATAGCCAATTTTCCTAAATAGTAGATGATTTTTAAAAAACGATTTGGATCTGTTTTAGTAGCAAAATTAGGGTAAGCGTCACTAACCTCTTCAAAAGTTCTTCCTAAAAAATTGGCTGTATGGGTTAAGGCAATTTCTTTATCTTTTTTACTTAGTTTTCCTTTTTTTAGAGCCGCGGATTCTAGCTTTTTCCAATCCCTGTTTACGTCTTTGCCGTCGTTTATAAGAACCTGAGACATTATTTTATGAGATTCAATAAATAAAAAAGTAAGGTGGGTAAGTACATCATAAATTTCTGAACGCCCTCGAGTCACTTCAATATTCATTTGCTCTTCATCAATGCGATAGCAATTTCTTCTTCTCTTAGAAGGTATAATAGGTTCAAAATGTGAGTTTTTATAACCTTCATCACTCGTTAGGTTGATAAAGCTACACTCTTCAATTCCTATGGGAAGACGATCGATAACATATAATAAGCCCTCTAATTCAACTTTATCTTCAGTTATTGAGCCATAAATCTCAGGACTTAGGGTTAGTAACGAGTCTCTTAAAGTTTCTCCTGATACTCCCATAGGTTTATAAAACCCCCGGTTAAACAAATGGCGCATCGTTATATATAATCTTTCTATGGCACCTGAACTCTCTTGAGCGCGCGTTCTTTTGTGTGTTATAATCATATTTTTATTTGTGCAAAAATACTACAATAAAAAGAGAAATTTAAATTGTGTTTAACTCTGGTTAATTAAAACTTCTGCAATTTTTCGATTATCAGACAGTCTAGGTACTTTATTTTGCCCACCTAGTTTCCCTTGAGATTTCATATAGTTATTAAAACTATCGGTTTTTAATGAGGTAATTTTTAAAGTTTGAAGAACCTTGCCTTTAATCAAATCTTTATAATACGTATTTTGATCTTGCATGATGGTATCCATAAAAAATGCTATTTCTTCAAGATTTTCCGGCAATGTCTCGAACTCTATTAGCCATTCATGATATGGTAATTCTCCATTTAAAGAGTTGATTTGTGGGGCAACAGTGAATTCTGAAATGGAAAACTTAAACTCATTCATAGCCTCCTTTATAGCGTGTTCTACTTCTTTGCCGATGACATGTTCACCAAAAGCCGAAATAAAATGTTTGATTCTACCTGAAACAATCACTCTATATGGGCTTGTTGAGGTAAACATCACCGTATCTCCAATATTATATCCCCAAAGACCAGCATTCGTAGAGATAATCATTACATAATTTACTCCAACTTTTACTTCTACTATGGTCAATCGTTTTGGATTCTCCTCATAAAATTTAGAAGCTTCAATAAATTCATAAAAGATTCCAGAATTTAATTGTAGTAACATCCCCTTTTCTTTTTGAGAATCTTGAAAGGCGAAAAAACCTTCAGAAGCAGGATACAATTCTATACTATCCACGCTTCTTCCGATCATTTCTTCAAATTTTGCTCGATAAGGTTCGTAGTTAACTCCTCCGTAAACAAAAAGCTGATAGTTTTTAAAAAGTTCGCCTACTTTTTTATTGGATGCTTTTTGAAGCTTCTCATAATACATTTGTATCCAAGATGGAATTCCTCCAATGAGTGTCATATTCTCATCTTTGGTTTCTTCAACAATTGCGTCCACTTTCGTTTCCCAGTCATCAATACAATTGGTTTCCCAACTTGGCAATCTGTTTTTTTGTAAATATTTTGGAACAAAATGGGCAACGATTCCAGATAATCGACCAATATTAATACCGTTTTTTATTTCTAATTCTGGGCTTCCTTGTAAAAAAATCATTTTCCCATTTACAAAATCAACATTTCCTGTTTCTTCAATATAACATAATAAAGCATTTTTTGCTGCTTCAATATGAGACGGCATTGATTGTTTGGTAATTGGAATGTATTTAGCTCCAGAAGTAGTTCCCGAAGTTTTTGCTATGTAAGTAGGCTTTCCTTTCCATAATACATTTTCTTCGCCATTTGCGGTTCTTTCAAAATAGTCTTTTAAGCCCTCGTAGTCTCTTACTGGAACACGTTTAACAAAATCTTGATGTGTTTTAATACTTTGAAAATCATGGTCTTTACCAAAGGAAGTATTTTTGGCTTCAGTAATTAGTTTTTGAAAAACTTTTTGCTGAGTCTCTATTGGTTTAGAAGCCCATCTTTTTATGATTTTTGTTCCTTTTTTAGCTAGTATTTTGGCTCCTAAAGATTTTAAAAACATAGTTTATTCAAAGTCTATAAAATTAGTTGGGTCAATAGGGTAACCATCACTCCATAATTCAAAATGTAAATGGGGTCCTGTAGATAATTCACCTGTATTTCCTGCAGTAGCTATAACTTCTCCTGCCTTTACTAAGCTACCTTGTTCTTTTGAAAGCTGTGAATTGTGCTTATAAACAGATATTAAGTTATTAGAATGCTCAATAATAATTACATAACCGGTTTGAGTGGTCCATTCTGAAAATATTACGGTCCCGTCTGCAGCAGATTTTACTGGGGCATCTTTTGAAGTAACAATATCTATGGCATAATGTTTTTCACGTGCGTTGAACTCGTGCGAAATAGTTCCTTTGACTGGAGGAAATAAAACAAAATTAATTTCAGAATTATTAATTAACGGGTTGTATTTATCTTCTAACGATACTTTTTCCCTTAACAACGAATCTTCTTTTGAAGTATTTATTTCTATACCTGTTAAATCTATCTTAGCAGCTTCAATAATTGAATCTTTATTGAAATTTACGCTTGACACATCTCCTTTTAACACTTTTTTTATAGAACTAAAATAGAGTTCATTTATTTTAATTACTTGCTGTAAGGAATCTGTTTTATAAGCAAGTTGCGCAGCGTTTTTCTTTAGTGTGACCGAAGAATATCCTGGGATATATTCTCTTAAAGGGGTAAATGCGATTAAAATACTAGTAGCCAAAATTAGAGTAAACACAAGAATAATACTAAATACAAATACGTTTAGACGGTTAAGTTTAAAAGTAAAGCGTTCTTCAAAAGTATCTTCATTTAACACCACTAAACGATACTTGTTTAGCAATTTATATTTAATTTTTCTTGATTTATTTTCTTTAGCCATTATAGAGATGTCCGAATAGCAAATATAAAAATTAGTATGCTAGTATTTGATTTACTGATATAAGTTTATTAATAATAAAAGCTTAATTAGTTTTAAAACGATGTTTCTGATGATTTCTTATTACATTTGTCTTTTAAATCTATGATAATGAATATAGCAATGTTACCTTTAGTTATTGGATGGCCACAAATAGTCTTAATTGTCGTGGTGGTATTATTATTGTTTGGAGGAAGAAAAATTCCCGAATTAATGCGTGGTTTAGGTAGCGGTCTTAAGGAATTTAAGGATGCCTCAAAAGATGCTTCTAAAGACGAAAATCAACTAGACGAAGAAAAATAAATCGTCTATTTGCTAATCCTTACCGATTGAATTATTGATTCCAACTCAAACTGAAGATTCCGTTTTCGTTCTGCTGGCGCAAACGTAAATCCCTCGATAATTAAGTATCTTTTATTAATGGTATCTCTTACTGCATAATTTACAAAAGGCCCTGCCATAAATTCATTTTCTATATCCCACATCCCTTTTGTTTTGTATGCAAAATTTCCGTCTAATTCTGTAATATAAAAATTTGGAGAATAAGAATAGTCTGTACCAAATTTACCATTATCTTCTACCGGCAAAAGGCTCCCCCCGATTGAATCTCTTATTACTGTTAATATTTGCCCAAGAGCTAAACTATCACTTGTTATTTTATTTATTGCTGTTTCATATATAAAAATATTAGTAGATCCTGTTTTTTTTAAATCTTTGCGGAGCCAAAAGAAATCTTTGCCTTTATGAGCTGTTCGATACGCCGAAGGTATATTTATTGTCAAACCAAAATACTCCTTTAAAGAATCGATTACTTTTAAGGATATGGCGGTCCTTCTTTGACGTTCTTTTATTTCTGAATTATTGTAGGCATTGATTATTTCTTTTTGATTTTCGACGATTAATTTTAGTAAGGTTTCTTCGGTTTTCGCTGTAATTATTGCCCCTGTCTGTGGCCTCGCGTAAGGATCGGTTACTAAAGTATAGTTGTCTTCTTCTCCAATGGTAACATGTAAAAAAAGACGATTACTTTTTATAAAACCTGAAAAAGTAGAAGGATCCATTTGATTGATTGAGAATAAAGGCTCTTCTTGAGGCAATCCTTCAGTAGGAGCTGCAAAATAATCTCTTATTTTTTCGCCAACTTTATTATTCCATAATTCGTCAGTTATCAATATTTGGAGTGAATTAATATTTCCTACTGACTTTTGTTTATAGGTGTTTTTATTACCGTTATTAACACAAGAAATTAAAATGAATAAAATTAAGGACGTAAAATAGATTGATTTCATTAACAATTGTTTTTTTAAAATATTAACCTTTAGAAACTTTTAATTTCATACCGGGTTTTAAATTGTTACTACTAATATCGTTCCATTTTTTAATATTCTGTATGGAAACTCCAGGAAAATTTTGAGAAATACTCCACAAAGAGTCTCCTTTTTTAACAATGTACATACTCCCGTTATCTTTTCTAGAAGTATTTTCTGCAACTATTGGCTTAGTTGGATAAATAGTTAATCGCTGTCCTATTTTAAGATTGTCGCTTGTTAGCTCATTCCATCTTTTAATCTGACTTACACCAACACCATATCGCTCAGCTATTTTTCCCAAATAATCACCACTTTTTACACGATATCTAATTCTATCAGGTTGCTCTATGTATTTGGGAATATTAGCATTTTCTTTACTATTTTCCTCCTCAGCTAATGCATAAATTAAATCTTCGTTAGTAACAAACTTTCCAATAGCTTGAATTGGCAAACGTAGCGCATAATTTTTATCATTAACATATGGAATAATTTTTAGTTTGTAGGAGGGATTTAAAAACTGAATTTCTTCTACAGATAAATTTACCGCTTTTGAGATTTGCTCAAAAGTAATTAACCTTTTAACTTGTATGGTATCTGTTGCTATAGAATGGTATCGAGGCCCACTACTCTTAAAACCATGTTCGGCGGCATATTCAAAAATATACATCGTTGCTAAAAAAGCTGGTACATAACCAGCTGTTTCTCTGGGTAATTTATTTCTAATTTTCCAATAATTGGTTTCTCCTCCTGAACGACGAATTGCTTTTGAAACATTTCCAGGACCAGAGTTATAAGCTGCTAAAGCCAAATCCCAATCGTCAAAAATTTTATAAAGACTCTTTAGGTACTTTGCGGCTGCAGCTGTTGCCAACGCCGGATCGGATCTTTCGTCCACGTATGAACTTACTTCAAGACCATAAATTTTTCCAGTCGTGAACATAAATTGCCACAAACCTTTAGCGCCAACTCTAGACTTTGCTGAAGGATTTAAAGCGGACTCTACAACTGCTAAATATTTAATTTCTAAAGGCAAATCATATTTGTCAAACTCCTCTTCAAACATCGGAAAAAAGTAATCACTTAAAGCCATTAACCTAGACATGGATGCTCTTCTTGTTTTTAGATAGTGCTTGATTAACCTTTCTAATGAAGGATTGTAACTTATATCAAAAGGTGTTTTAGCATCTAATTGTTCTAAGCGATTTTTAAGAAGTTCTGTTGGTAAATCTTCATATTCAGTAAGTTCAATTTCTTCACTAGTAATACTTCCAAAAACTTCTTCAAATCTTGTGGAGTCGTAAAGTTCTTTCAACCACAAGCTATCACTAGATTTTGCTTTTTTTTGATCTTTTAGATCAAGCATTAAAGAATCACTATAAGAGAAATTAAGATTTGATAAGCTGGTATCAATTTTAAAGTCTTGAAGGTTAATTGTGTCTTGGCGTTTGACACTTTTTGCTGGAGATAGGGGACTAACACTTTTTAAGCTGTCAACAACTTCAACTACTTGTGCGTTCATTTTTATAATGCTAGTATATAAAAATATTACAAGAATTGATGGGGATAAAAATCTGATGGTCATACAGAAAAGTGTGAGTCCTATTTAAATTAATTATAAATTTAGGAAAAGAGACTCTAAAGGCAACCATTTTTGAGAATCTTTTGTTAATTATTTATTATAATTCGAGAAAAATTACTCTAATATTGCTTGAATCCCAGGAAGTGTTTTCCCTTCTAACATTTCTAACATAGCGCCTCCACCAGTTGAAACATAGCTTACTTTTTCGGTTAAATTAAATTGTTTTACAGCGGCCACCGAGTCTCCACCGCCTACTAATGAAAATGTGCCATTTTCGGTTGCTTCTGCAATTGCATTTCCTAAAGATATGGATCCAGTTGCAAAATTCTCCATTTCAAAAACACCTACGGGCCCATTCCATAAAATAGTATTGGAATTTAAAATAACTTCTCTAAAAATAGTATTGGTTTTAGATCCAACATCCAGTCCCATCCATCCTTCAGGAATGGCATTAATGGCTTCTGTTTTTGTATGAGCATCATTCGAAAACTGATCTGCTATAATAGCATCTACAGGTAAATGAATTTTTACATTCTTTTCTTTCCCTAATTTTAATATAGATAAAGCCATTTCTTGCTTATCATCTTCAACTAAAGAAGAACCAATACTACCTCCCTGAGCTTTTATAAACGTAAATGCCATTCCTCCACCAATAATTAAATGGTCTATTTTATCTAAAATACTTTCTATAATCGTAATCTTTGAAGACACTTTAGCGCCACCTATAATGGCTGTAACAGGTTTTTTGCTATCAGTTAAAACTTTATGGATGTTTTCAATTTCTGAGGCTAATAACAAACCATAACATTTATTTTTAGGAAAATATTTGGCAATGATAGCAGTTGAAGCATGTGCCCTATGTGCAGTTCCAAAAGCATCGTTAACATAAATGTCTCCCAACTTTGAAAGTTCTTTAGCGAACTCGTCATCACCTGCTTTTTCTTCTTTATGAAATCGTAAATTTTCTAATAGTAAAACCTCTCCGTTTTCCAGTTCTGCAATAGCTTGTTCAGCTTTTTCGCCTATACAATTTTCAGAAAATTGAACCTGTACGCCTATAATTTCACTTACTTTAGAAGCTATATTTTTTAATGAAAACTTTTCTTCTACACCATTTGGTCTTCCTAAATGAGACATTAAAACACAACTACCTCCATCTTCTAAGACTTTTATAATAGTGCTTTTGGCGGCTAAGATTCGAGTACTATCGGCAACTTCTAAATTATCATTTAAAGGCACATTAAAATCTACTCGAATTAGTGCTTTTTTGTTTTCAAAATTAAAGTCGTTAACTGTTTTCATAAATTGGATTTTGGACTGCAAATATACTATTTTTGAGAGGTTCTTTTTAACTAAAAAACCGTAATATTGTGTATGACTTTCTCAAATGTTTTAGGGCAACAACACATAAAATCTCATCTAACCATGACGGTCAAAGATGGCAGAATACCCCACACTCAACTATTTATTGGAAAGTCAGGATCTGGGATATTACCTTTAGCATTAAGTTATGCAAATGAAATATTATGTCAGCCGCATGATAAGGAAAGTGTTTCATATACGAATTGTAAAACTAAAGTTGAAAAACTAGCGCATCCCGATTTACATTTTGTGTATCCAGTAAATACAAATGAAGATATTAAAAAAAATCCTGTTTCAGATAATTTTGCTAGCCAATGGAGAGACTTTGTACTTCAGAGCTCCTATTCGTCTTTGTATAATTGGTATCAATTTATAGGAATAGAAAAGAAACAAGGTAACATCAGTAAGCATGAAGCGGTCTCTATTACGAAAAAGCTGTCATTGAAATCTTATGAAGGTGGTTATAAGGTACTAATAATTTGGATGGCAGATAAAATGAACAACGAATGTGCGAATCAATTGTTAAAACTTATAGAAGAACCTCCTGAAAAAACAGTGCTATTACTTTTAACAGAAAATGTTGAGAATATCCTGGGAACCATTCAATCTCGTTGTCAAAAATTACATGTTCCAATTTTAGCTGAGGAGGAGATTTACCAAAGGTTAGTGGAGGCTCATGCTTTAAAAAATAATGAAGCAAGAAAGATTAGTCACCAGTCTAATGGAGATTTAAATAAAGCACTTCAGCTTATAAAAAATAATGGTAATGAAGTTTTATTTGAAGATCTTTTTGTGCATTGGGTGCGTACCGCTTTTAAAGCCAAAAAGGACAAAGAGGCTATAAATGAATTATTTAATTGGAGCGAGAGGTTAGCAGAAGAAGGGCGCGAAACCCAAAAGAAATTCTTAAATTTTTGTTTGGAAATCTTTCGGCAAGCAATGCTCAAAAACTACAACGCGGAACCATTAATTTACTTTCAAAGTCATGATGGAAAATTTTCTTTTGATAAGTTCTCGGAATATATTCATCATAATAATATTTTAGAAATAAAAGAAGAGATTGAAAAAGCCATTTTTCATATAGAGAGAAATGGAAATGCAAAAATTATTTTTACAGATGTGTCTATTCGATTGACACGTTTAATTCATAGAAAATAAAACTTATAAGGATTGTCTATTTAAATTTTTTAAACGATAAGTCCTTCTTATTGATTTTGTTTTAATTAAAGCGTCTTTTTAAGCCCCATAACTAAATAAGGCAAATCTATTAGTTAAAGTTATAAAACCGTCTTAAAAAGGCTTATTTTGATTTATTCGGGTTTTTGGTAGCAATAAATAAGTGACGAATATTCCTTAGTAAATAAAGCATATATATTTGATCTTAATCCTACAAAAAAAGCCTTAAGTAAATTTAATTTTCCTGACTTATTTTTTTCTGAAAGCATACTTACATAAAATGAATCGAAAACCATCGGACTTATTTTTAAGAGTGATAATTTATCAGAAAAAAGTTTATTCATAGATGCCTTTGAAAAATGCCATAAATGTCTGGGTACATCAAATGCAGCCCAGAAATTTTTATAATAGGCCGCATCAAAAGAATAGAAATTAGGAACAGCGATTATTAATATTCCATTCGGTTTCAATAAAGCTTCTACATCTCGAATTGTTTCTTCTAAGTTTGGAACATGCTCTAAAACATGCCACATTGTAATTACATCAAACAATTTGTCTCTAACATCATTTAAATCTTGTTCTAAAGAAATTCCTTTTTCTTGTGCTAATTCTCTGGCTTTTTGGTTGGGTTCAATTCCTGTTACATACCTAAAGTCAGATTTAATAAAACTTAAAAAGGCACCGGTTCCAGCTCCAATATCAAGGATACTTTTGGCATTCTTTTTTAACGAGTTAATTAAACCTAGTTTCTTCTTTAGAGATCTTTTTTTTACGACATGATATAAAAATGGGACGAGGCCTTTTTTGTTATCAGTGTGAGAAATGTATTGATCGCTCTCATAGTATTGTGATAGTTTACTGGCTTCTGGCTGCGGTTTTGTTAAAAGCATTTCTTTTTCAGCATCAAAATCTAAAGTAAACTCTTCATTAGATACTAAATGATCTTTTACGGTTAAAGGAAAGTTTTCTTGTTTTAATTGCATTCTAAAGTAAAATTGTTAGATAAAAGTAATTCAATGTATGAATGTTTCACGTGAAACAAATAACTTATCTGCCCATATAAACCAATAAAACAGAAATGTCGTTTGGAGAAACGCCGCTAATTCTTGATGCTTGTGAAACAGTAACCGGCTTAATGGACCGAAGTTTTTCGAGAGCTTCATAAGAAAGTGATTTTAATTTGGAATAGTCGAAGTTTTCAGGTATTCTGATTCCTTCCAACCTATTTAACTTATCTGCATTAGCTCTTTCTTTGTTAATATAACCGGCATATTTTATTTGAATTTCTGTTTGCTCTAATACCTCTCTACCAAGTTTATTTTTTGTTATATATTCTTCTACATCATTAATTTTTCTCATATCATCCATCGTAATATTTGGACGTGAGAACGGTTTGTACAATTTGTCCATTTGTTTCACTGGAGCAGATTCTTTTGAGATTAAAATTGGGTTTAATATTGCATGACTAACGCTCGTGTTTTTAAAAAATTGAATCAAATCTTCAGACTGTTTCTTTTTTTTCTCCATGGTTATTAAGCGATTTTCTGAAGCTAAACCAAGATCAAATGATTTTTTTGTTAATCTAAAATCCGCGTTGTCTTGTCTTAGCAGAGTTCTATATTCTGCTCTTGAAGTAAACATTCTATAAGGTTCTTTGGTTCCTTTAGTAATTAAGTCATCTATTAAAACACCTATATAAGCCTCATCACGACTTAATGTAAAAGCTTCTTTTTCTTGTACTTTTTGATGTGCATTAATCCCTGCTATCAAACCCTGTGATGCAGCTTCTTCATAACCAGTGGTTCCATTTATTTGTCCTGCAAAATATAAGCCAGATATAAGCTTTGTTTCTAGGGTATGTTTTAGTTGAGTTGGCGGAAAGTAATCATATTCGATTGCATAACCAGGACGAAAGAATTTAACATTCTCAAAGCCTGCTACTTGCTTTAAAGCCTTGTACTGAACCTCTTCAGAAAGCGATGTAGAAAAACCATTAATATAATACTCTATGGTTTTCCAACCCTCAGGCTCAACAAAAAGCTGGTGTCGATCTTTATCGGCAAAACGATTTATTTTTTCTTCTATGGAAGGACAATATCTTGGGCCACTGGATTGAATTGCGCCATTAAACATTGGTGATTTATCAAATCCCTCCTTTAAGACATCATGTACATCTTGGCTTGTGTATGACATGTAACAAGAACGCTGATGTGTTAAAACCGAGGTAGTATTTAAATAAGAAAATTTTTCTGGTTGTGCATCACCTGGCTGTTCAATCATCTTGGTAAAGTCTAAAGAACGTCCGTCTACCCTTGGAGGTGTTCCTGTTTTCATTCTACCGGACTCAAAACCTAATTGAATAAGATCCTTAGTAATACCTGTTGACGCTCTTTCTCCGGCTCTTCCGCCTCCAAACTGTTTTTCTCCTATGTGAATAACTCCGTTTAAAAAAGTTCCATTAGTAAGAACAACTGTTTTAGATCGTATTTCAATACCTAAAGACGTTTTAACACCGACAACTTTATTATTTTCAGTGATAAGGCCCAGGACCATTTCTTGATAAAAATCTAAATTAGGAGTCTTTTCTAGCATATCTCTCCAAGTTTCAGAAAAACGCATTCGATCGCTTTGAACTCTCGGACTCCACATGGCCGGGCCTTTTGATTTATTGAGCATTTTAAATTGAATAGCTGTTTCATCTGAAACAATACCGCTATAGCCACCCAAAGCATCTATTTCACGAATAATTTGTCCCTTAGCTATTCCGCCCATGGCGGGATTACAAGACATCTGTGCGATATTTTGTAAGTTCATAGTTACTAGAAGAGTTTTAGAACCTAAATTTGCAGCAGAAGCTGCCGCTTCGGACCCAGCATGACCTGCACCAACAACTATAACATCATATTCATTTGGAAACATAAACTTAAATTTGTTCCACGTGGAACATTACTTTTCAAATTAATCTATTCTTGATTTTACAAGAGCGTGCAAATATAAGTAATTAACTTAAAATTGAAACGATTATTGCTTATTTTATTGATTATCAGTAGCTTACATAAAAGTTCTTTCAGAAAGTGCTTCATCTTCTTTTTTTCTCATCAGAGCAGCTTCTGCTTTAGTTTTGTCGTTAAAGCCGCAATAATGTAAAACTCCGTGGATAATAACACGATGTAATTCGTCTTCGAAACTAGTTTTGTAAGTATTCGCATTCTCTTTTACGCGTTCAATAGATATAAAAATATCTCCATTAATTTGATTTCCTAAACTATTGTCAAAACTGATAATATCGGTTAATGTATCGTGATTTAAAAACTCTATATTTAACTTATGAAGGTATTGATCGTCGCAAAATATATAACTAATTTCTCCCTCTTCCCGTTTTAGGTAGTTGATAATTTTAGATATCCAACGAGCTATTTCATCTGGATTTTGAAGACTAAATGCTGTCTCTGAGAAAAAATCAATCATTTTTATTCTTAAAATATTCTTGTACCTTTTGTTTGTATTCTAAGTTTAAAGGTAAGGATTCTCTATTAAGGATTTCTGTTGTGTTAAAATATTTTTTTATTTCTGCAGGACTTAATGTTAGGTTGTTATTAAATTGCTGATTATTTGTTCGTGACTCCCTCTTTGATTCTTTTCCTTGTTCAAAGGTAGCTTTATCTAATTTCAATAATTCATGTTTTAGATTTTGCATTCTTTCTAGTGTTTGTTGATTAAAGCCTTTATCTAACAATTGCTGTTCTATTTTTTCCATTTCGCGAAGCAAAGCTCCTGCATTTGCTTTATCTCCAAGTTGACTGATTTTATTTTGTAGTTGTTCCCGTAGTTGTTGTTGTTGTTTGTAAATTTCAAATAATTTTCCATTTATATCTTCAGTATTTCCATAGCCCTCTTTCTTGTTTGGGTTACTATTTTCCTTAGTACCTTTTTTGCCGTTTTCTGAAGAGCCGTCGTTACCTCCTTGACCTTCACCTTGACCTTCGCCTTGATCTTTACCTTTACTGTTTTTGCCGTCTGCTCCTTCTTTTTCAAGACCTTCTTCCATTTTTTTTGTAAGGCTTTCTTGTTTTTTTATAATATCTGGCAATTGAAATCCCTGGCCTTCGCCTTCACCCTCTCCCATTCCTTTACCTTTGCCTTTACCTTTACCTTGCCCCATGCTGCTCATTTGATTTTGCATATTGCTTAAAATATCGCTAAGCAGAACAGCAAGTTCGTTAGCTCCCGTAATAGTATATTGTTGGCTAGAAACTCCTGTTTCCATTTCATTTTCTGCGAGTTTTTCTAAACTTTTATCTAGATTAAAGTTAATTCGGGTTAAGGAAGAGTTAATAGCTGCGCCCATCATAGGTTGCCTTAAGGATAAACTAAAAAGACTATCGTCTATGTGTTCAAAGTTTTGTTTTAATTCATTTTGTTTGATTAATTTTCTACCAAAAAGCGAATTGCCATAATCTGTTTTTTTAAAATCTTTCATGAGTGCTTCTTGTTCAAAAGAAAAAACTACGAGATTGTCTAATATTTGTCGCAACATTTCCGAATCTTCATCCATTGTTTTCATCTGGCCTGACTGCATTTGCATTTGCATTTTACGGCCCATTTGTTTCATCTTTTTTGCAGCAGCTTTTTGGTTTTGTTTTGCAGCATTTTTATTGTCGTTTTTTAGGTTATCTGTGGCTTCTTTTTGTTCTTCTTTAACTTTTTCCTCTTCCTTTTGATCGTTAGGAATGTCTAACGGATCTTTTAAGTCGTTGTTTTCCTTTTCTAATTTCTCTTTTTCTTTAGTATATTCTTTAAACTTTTTATTTAGTTGCTCTTGGGCTTCTTTAGTGTTTTTTTCATCTTTAACATTCGTTAATTTTTCTTGTTCCTCAGCAAGTTTATTTAATTCTTCAGCAAGTTTTTCTGCTTTCTTGGTTACATAATACCGTTTGGTTAACTCCAAAAGTTGCTCCAAGTTTTTTTCTTGATTTTTATTTTGTTTGGATAGCTGTTCTAGTTTCTCGGTTAGTTCCTCTTTCTGTATCTTATCTTGAAGTTTTTCAAGCTCCTCCATAAGTTTTTCGTTTTTCTCTAATAGTTTTTCGTTTTCTTGAAAGCGCTCCCTTAATTGTTCTTTAAAAGGATCGTTGTCTCGGTTTTTAGGTTGAAAATTTTCTAAATTTTCATTTAATTCTTTCGAGAAATTTTTCATTATTTTTTCTTGTTCTTGCTGCTTCATGAGAAACTTTTCTAGTTTCTTTTTATCGTTCCAATTGAGTTCTTCACTTTCTTTTTGCGCCTTTGAAAGTTCCTTTAATATTTGGTCTTGTTCTTTTATGTTTTCCATGGACCTATCCAAACTCTTAATGGTATTTGCTTGTTTCTGAAGTTGTTCGTTTTCAATCTCTTCCTGAGTTTGTTTTCTATATGAAAAAAGAGAAGACCTGCTAGACTTAAAGTTTTGAAGCGCATCATTATCAAATACTTCAAAATAATAATTGTAGGAGACGCCGCTTATCAACGAAAGATTTCCAGGAAAAACATACGAAAATTGATCAAAATTGGAGGCGCTTAAAGCTAGGCTTAGGGTTTTTTTTCTGGCTTCATCTGAGGATGGGTAATAGACTAATTGTAATTTAGTGAGCCCATAGTCGTCGGAAACGGTTCCTAAACAATAGGTTTTTTGATAATAGACACTATCCTGTTGAGTAGCTACATTTATTTCAGGATATTGGTCTCTTATAACAGATAGAGTAAAAGATAAGTTTTCGTATTCTTTTAATTTAGCGTTGGAAGTAGTAAGTGTATAATTTAAATTTTTATAGATTCTTTTTTTTAGTCTAAATAGTTCTTTGTCTTTTTGTAAATTATAGGCTATTTCTGATGTTTTTAATTGTACTTGATTTGTGTTTTTGGTTTCAACAAGCCAAGAGACTAAGGTTCCTTGAGGGATGGTTGCGTTTCCCGTACTTTCAATAACCTGAGATTTTTTTCCAATATAATTTGGATAGTCTAACTTCATTTTAAAGCCTACTAAAGACGGTGTTTTTAAGACATTAAGGGTGTATTCTTTAGAGTTAACCTGGTTTGCTGTTAAATTAAAACTAATTGAATTGATGGGCTGAATAAATGTGTGTTCAAAAATATCTGGAGAAGTTTGGTTTAAATAGTAAGTTTGTTTGTTGTATTTTATACTAACATTTTCAGGTGTATACTTCCCGGTTGTTTGAATTCTTAACAAAAAACTTTTGTTTTCTAGAGTAGTGAGTGATTTGTTTTTAACCTGAAATTTAAATGGCGCGGGGGGCTCAAAAGCGGTGTTGTAATTAACAACCCTGTTATAACTACTATAAAAGATATCTTTTTCCCCTAGTACCGAAAACAATACATAAATAACAATGGGTACCAGTGCATATTTTAGGTACTTTTTGTTTGCTTTGAAATTAATTGCAGTTTTAAAAGGTACTGGTTGTAATTCTTCTGCCTTTTGGTGGATACTTGCGAGCAATAACTCTGATTCTCTTTGATTTTGGTTTAGTTGAATTACATTAAGAAGCTTATCGCTAACCTCAGGAAAATGATTTCCTATTAGCTTAGACGCTTCAACATCTGAAATTCCTTGTTGAAGGTTAAATAATTTTAATAACGGGAAGGTTATTAGTTTTATAAACAGTAGGGCTTCGACCGTTATAAATACCCAAAATAAAAAAGTTCGCCCCACAGGAGTTAGCCATAAATAATGTTCAATAAGCAGGGTAATAATTAGGTATACTAATCCAATGCTAAAAAAAAGAATAACCCCTTTTATTAACTTGCTAGTATAGTATTTTTTAATAAACTGTTCCAGCTTTGACTGGATTTCTAAAAAACTGCTCATTAATTAGTTCTGTAAAATTATATCTTCGAAAATACATTATTAATTTAAATCTTTCTGTTAATTTTTTACTGTAAAAATTATGGCGCTGTTACTTTTTAAAATCTCTTTAGGTGTGTACCTTTGCTTTGTTATTTTTATAAAAACACATGTCAAAAAAAGTTAGAGTTCGTTTTGCTCCAAGCCCCACCGGACCACTACACATAGGAGGTGTAAGAACGGCACTATTTAATTATTTATTTGCTAAACAATGTGGTGGAGAGTTTATTTTACGTATTGAGGATACAGATCAAAACAGGTATGTTGAAGGTGCTGAAGCTTATATTGTCGAAACCTTAAATTGGTTAAATATTCCCTTTGACGAGGGTATAGGAAAAGAAGGTCTTTATGGCCCTTACAGACAAAGTGAGCGAAAAAAAATGTATCAGCAGTATGCAGAACAACTAATTAGCAAGGGGAAAGCCTATTACGCCTTTGACACAAATGATGAGCTAAGCTTTCATAGAAAAGATCATGAAAAAAAAGGAAAAACATTTATTTATAATTGGCATAATAGAGGAAAACTAACCAACTCAATTTCTTTAACAAAAGAAGAGGTGGAAAAAAAAATAGCAACCGGTGAAGATTACGTTGTGCGTTTTAAAATGTATGATCCTAGTCAAAACATAGAAGAAGAAGTTGTTGCTGAAGACTTAATTAGAGGAAATGTGTCATTTAAAAAAGCACTACTTGACGACAAAGTCTTATTTAAACAAGATGGTATGCCAACTTATCACTTAGCGAACATCGTTGACGATCACTTTATGGAAATTAGTCATGTTATTAGGGGTGAAGAATGGTTGCCCTCAGTACCCTTACATATTGAGTTGTACAAAGCACTAGATTGGGAGGTTCCAAAATTTGCTCACCTTCCATTGATTATGAAACCGGTTGGTAAAGGAAAATTAAGCAAGCGTGACGGCGATAAAATGGGTTTTCCGGTTTTTCCAATTCAGTGGAACACAAACAATGGGGACGTTTTTTCGGGATATAGGGAAGATGGTTATTTTTCTGAAGCCGTTATTAATATGCTTGCTTTATTAGGATGGAATCCAGGAACTGAACAAGAAATTTTCAGCTTAGACGAACTTATAAAATCGTTCAGTTTAGCAAGGGTTAACAAGGCGGGAGCTAGGTTTGATCCTGAAAAAACAAAGTGGTTCCAGCATCATTATTTACAAAAGAAAAATAATGAGAGCTTATCTACTTTATTTACAAGCTTATTGATTAAAAAAGGAATTGGTTATAATAAAAACCTTGAAAAGATTATTGGTTTAATAAAAGAACGATCAACTTTCATCGCTGATTTTTGGGAACAAGGAAGCTACTTTTTTGAGGCGCCTAATACATACAATGAGAAAGCAGCAAAAAAAGCATTTAAAGAGGATACTCCACAACTACTTTCAAAGTTGGTTGCTTTGTTTGAAGAGTGTGTCGATTTTTCTTCAGAAAGTTTAACTAATAAAACTAAAAACTGGATTACTGAAAATGAAATTGGATTTGGCAACGTAATGATGCCTTTACGATTAGCACTTGTTGGAGAAATGAAAGGTCCTGATGTGTTTGAAATTGCTGCGATACTGGGTAAAAAAGAGGTGATTTCAAGAATAAACAAAGTGATTGCTTTTTTATCTTGAAAAAACGGAAATATCTTCTAAATAAAAAAAATTAAAGGTTGTTATAAGCGGCCTTTTTTTGTATCTTGATAATTGTATTTAATTTAAAAAAATATTATGAGCTATATTTGGATTCTTTTTTTTACTATTTTAATAGTACTTGTTTTTGCTTCTTTTTTTATTGTTAAACAACAAACTATTGCGGTTGTAGAACGATTTGGAAAATTTACCAGAGATTACGGAGCGGGGATCAATATGAAAATTCCATTTATTGATAGAGTAGCGGGAAGAGTCAGTTTACGGATTCAACAATTAGATGTTATTGTTGAAACTAAAACAAAAGATGATGTTTTTGTTCACTTGAAAATTTCAGTACAGTTTCAAATTCAAAGAGAACACGTTTATAATGCTTTTTATAAGCTGCAAAACCCACATGAACAGATTACTGCGTTTATATTTGATGTGGTTCGTGCAGAAGTTCCAAAAATGATTCTAGACGACGTTTTTGTTAAAAAGGAAGAAATAGCGTTAGCGATACAAAGAGAGTTAAAAGAAGCAATGCTCAATTATGGTTATGATATTGTAAAAGCTCTGGTTACAGATATTGATCCTGATCAAAAAGTAAAAATTGCCATGAACCGAATTAATGCTGCAGAGCGAGAAAAGGTAGCAGCCCAACATGAAGGAGATGCACAACGTATTTTAATTATTGAAAGAGCAAAAGCTGAAGCTGAAAGTAAACGTTTGCAGGGATTGGGTATCGCCGATCAACGTAGAGAAATTGCTCGAGGACTGGAAGATAGTGTTGATGTATTAAATAATGTTGGTATTAATTCGCAAGAGGCTTCTGCCTTAATTGTGGTAACACAACATTACGATACCTTACAATCGGTTGGAGAAGCTACTAACTCCAATTTAATATTACTACCTAATTCGCCTCAAGCAGGAAGCGACATGTTAAATAATATGATTGCTTCATTTGCAGCGAGTAACCAAATTGGTGAGCAAATGAAAAAAGACAATGCGGCTAAAGGTATTGTGAATAAAAAAAGCACCCGTGAAGGACCAAAAGAACCGCCAAAAACAGATTTTGATTATTAATAAAAACCTAGTAATTAATTTTACTTGCCTCGGTAACTAATAGTTCATTTTTATCCTCTAAAGCTTTTCTTACAAATGTTTTAATCTCAGGGGTTATTTCTTGATTACTTTTTATTAAAACACCAAGAGCAATCATTGTTACAATTCGTGTCCCCACTTTTTTAAGAGCTGTTCCAAAAAACGGAATTAGCTCTTCATAAGAAATACTCTTTGCTAATTCTTGTATTCTAAGCTTAGTTTCTTGCTGCTTTTCAACAGGAAATTTAGTGTACTTTTTTCCAAAACGCATAATTTCGTTTAAAGGAAAAACTACATCTTTTTGCGTTGGTACTATTTTATTTTTAACCGGTTTTTTCTTAGTCCAAGAATCGCGTAAACCAACTGTTTTGTTAAAAACGAGTGTTTCACTTGTAGAGTCATCGTCAACGTTAAAATACCCTAATCGCTGAAATTGAAAGCTATTACTTTTTTTTGCTAAAGCTAAACTTGGCTCCACAAAAGCTTGTGAAACAGTTAAGGAATTTGGATTAACAAAGTCCATAAATGTCTTGTCTTTGTGACTATCGGGAGCTTCATCTGTAAACAACCGATCATACGATCTTACTTCGGCTTTAATAGAATGAGAAATAGAAACCCAATGAAGTGTTCCTTTAACTTTTCTTAGGCTTGCTACAGTTCCTGTTCCGCTTAGGCTGTCGGCGTCATAAGAACATTTTATTTCTTTAAGGGTGCCTTCAGGGTCTTTAATAATTGAATCTGCTTTTATAATGTAAGCGTTTTTTAACCGAACTTCCTTTCCTAAAGTTAAACGGAAAAAGTTACTGTTTGCGTCTTCTTTAAAGTCTTCTCTTTCTATATATAGTTCTTTTGAAAAAGGCACTTCTCGATAACCAGCAGTTTCATCTTCAGGATTATTTTCAGCTTTTAAAAACTCTTCTTTTCCCTCAGGATAATTTGTAATAGTAAGTTTAATAGGATTTAGAACCGCCATGACACGAGGTGCTGTTTTATTTAAATCTTCTCGGATACAAAATTCTAACAAAGAAACATCAATAACGTTTTCCCTTTTAGCAACCCCTACAGCTTCAATAAACTTTTTAATAGCATTTGGTGTGTAGCCCCTTCTTCTTAAGCCAGAAATAGTTGGCATTCTTGGATCGTCCCAACCAGTAACAATTTTTTCGTTTACCAACTGTAATAACTTACGCTTACTCATAACGGTATAACTTAGATTTAAGCGTGCAAATTCTCGTTGTTTAGGCGCTAACGGAAGCTGATTAAAATTATCACTGTAAACCTCATCTCTAAACCAATTATAGAGCTTTCTGTGAGGTTTAAACTCTAAAGAACATAAAGAATGTGAAATTTGTTCGATGTAATCGCTTTCGCCGTGCGTCCAATCGTACATTGGGTAAATACACCAATCGTTACCTGTTCGGTGATGTGCTTTTTTTAAAATTCGGTACATTATTGGATCTCGCATTAACATGTTTGGGTCTTCCATGTCAATCTTAGCCCGCAACACATGAGTTCCTTCTTTAAATTCACCGTTTTTCATTTTAATGAATAAATCTAAATTTTCTTCGATAGATCTTGTTCTGTAAGGACTATTAGTACCTAACTGTGTTGGAGATCCTTTTTGTAGTCTCATGTCATCACTCGATTGAGAATCTATATAAGCCAATCCTTTTTTAATGAAACTAATTGCCCAATTGTATAAAGTTTGAAAATAGTCGGATGAATATACTTCTTGATCCCACTGGTAACCCATCCAAGCAATATCTTCTTTGATGGCGTCTACATATTTCTGTTCTTCTTTTGCTGGATTCGTATCATCAAAACGAAGGTTGACCGGAGCTTGATATTTTTCGCCCAGTCCAAAGCTAATTCCTATAGCTTTGGTGTGTCCAATATGTAAATAACCATTTGGCTCAGGCGGAAAACGAAAACGTAGGTCTTCCTTTGACATTCCGTTCGTTAAATCTTCTTCTATGATGTGCTCAATAAAATTAAGAGCTGCTGGTTTTTCTGACATGTTTAGGATCAAATTTTATAATCAAATACCTTAACAGTAAATTAAGGATTTGTAACTTTACAAAAATAGTTGAAATGAGCACGATACGATTAAAAAATATTAAAATTTATGCTTTTCATGGTTGTTTACTAGAAGAAGGGCAGATTGGTTCTGATTATTTAGTAAACCTTTCAGTTAGAGGAAATTTAAATAAAGCTATTAAAAGTGACGAATTAAAAGATACTATTGACTATGTGGTCTTACAAAAGATTGTAGTGGAAGAAATGGAAATTCGATCCAAATTGTTAGAACACGTAGGGCAACGTATTATTGATAGGATATTTATTAAAGCACCGTTAGTAAATTACGTAAAAGTAACAGTAGCAAAAGTGAACCCACCTATAGGTGGTGATGTAGCAGAGGTGAGTGTAACTTTGAGCGCTAAAAGATAAGTTAGTTTTTAATTGAAAAAATTGAACTTTATAGTATATTTGCCTACTAATAACTAAGGCGTCGTGGCCGAGTGGCTAGGCCGGGCTCTGCAAAAGCTCTTACAGCGGTTCGAATCCGCTCGACGCCTCTAAAAAGCTTCAGAATTCTCTGAAGTTTTTTTTATTTAGTATATGTGTTTTCATAAGCGGTTGGTCAATTTGAAGCTATTTTTTTTATTCTAAGCCTTTGTTAGTTTTAGGAATATACTCCAATCCTTCTTGAATATTATCTGGGAAAACTCCTTGTATTAACAATAAAACTCCAAAACCAATAATTAAAATACTTACCAATTTTTTTGTTTTTATAATAAAACGCGGTGTTAAGTTGCTTTTTAGTTTTTTTGCTAAAATAATTTTTAACAAGTCAGTTATGAATAATGTAATAATTACAGTGGCTAAGAAGAATAATACTCCGTTTTTATGAGTGGTTACGGCTTGTGCAATAATAATCGTTGCAATCCATCCTGCTAATACTCCAAAATTTACAAAGTTTAATAAAAACCCTTTTAGAAAAAGACCTCCATGGTTTTTTTTTGTAGCGACCGAATAATGTTCCCTAACAATTTTTATAAAGGATTTAGAAGTGCGTATATATGATATCGAGCCAAAAGCGATTAATATCATACCACCAAATACTAATAATGCTGGATCGTCTTTTAGTTTATCTAATAACTTATTAGTTCCATAAAATGCAATAATAATAAAAACTACATCGGAAAATAAAGAGCCTAAATCAAAAAAGATAGCCGCCTTTATTCCTTTAGTGATACTAGTCTCTATAAGAGTAAAAAAAACTGGACCTATAGCAAAGGCTAGTATAAATCCATAAAAAGCAGCATATAATAAACCATCAAACATACGTTTGTAAAAATACAAAATCATTACGTAATGATTGGTGAAAGAAAAACCAACGGTTAATTAGTTATGAATTCTTTTTTATGCCCTAACATTTTAAAATCTAGTTGTTTTTTTACTAAATCTGCATTTTTGACTTGTACATAAACTTCATCTCCGAGCTGATAACTATTTTTGGTTCGGGCACCAACAGCTGCAAATTCTTCTTTATAGAAAGTATAATGATCATCTTTCATATCTTGTAGTCTGATCATTCCTTCACATTTATTAGAAATAATTTCAACATAAATTCCCCAATCGGTCACACCAGAAATTACACCTAGAAAGTTTTGATCTTGATGATCAAACATATATTTTACTTGCATGTATTTAATACTAGCTCGTTCAGCTTGGGCTGCTAAACCTTCCATTTCACTACTGTGTCTACATTTTTCTTCAAATTGATCTTTATTTGCGCTATTTTCTTTATTTAAATAGAATTGCAAAAGTCGGTGGACCATAACATCTGGATAACGCCTAATAGGTGAGGTAAAATGTGTATAATAATCAAAAGCTAATCCGTAGTGACCAATATTTTCTGTAGTATAAACCGCCTTACTCATAGAGCGTATTGCAAGTGTATCTACTAAGTTTTGTTCTTTTTTACCTTGAACGTCTTTTAATAAATTATTTAAAGAGTTAGAAGTTGTTTTTCGATCTCTAGTATCTATTTTATATCCAAATTGTCTAATAATATTTTGTAAAGCCGCAATTTTCTCATCATCAGGTTCATCATGAACCCTGTAAATAAATGTTTTTTTTATGCTTTGTTTTCCTATAAATTCAGCAACACTTCTATTTGCTAATAACATAAATTCTTCTATTAATTTATTAGCATCTTTACTTTCTTTAAAATAAACTCCTTCTGGATTATTGTCTTTATCTAGGTGGAATTTTACCTCTACTTTATCAAAAGAAATAGCTCCTTGTTTCATTCTTTTTCTTCTTAATATTTTAGCTAATTCATCTAATTTTAAAATAGCTTTAGAAATTTCGTTCTGTACTTTATATGTTTTTCCAGTAATAGAAATATCAGAGGGAATATTTATAGGCTTTATTTCATTTATTTTTTCTTTTTCAATAATAAATTGAGCTTCTTCATAAGCAAAACGTGCGTCACTATAAGTAACTGTTCTTCCAAACCATTGATCAATAATTACAGCTTTATTATTTATTTTAAATACCGCTGAAAAAGTAAACTTTTCTTCGTTTGGTCTTAAAGAACAAGCGTTATTTGATAATACTTCAGGAAGCATTGGTACTACTCTATCTACAAGATAAACTGAAGTTGCACGCTCGTAGGCTTCATCGTCTAGTATAGTTCCTGGTATTAAGTAATGAGAAACATCAGCTATATGGATACCTATTTCATAAGTACCATCTTTTAAATCCTTAAAAGACAAAGCATCATCAAAATCTTTAGCATCTTTTGGATCGATTGTAAAAGTTAAGTCACCGCGCATATCACGGCGTTTTTTTATTTCTTCTTCTTTTATTGTGGTATCTATATTATTAGCATAATCTTCTACTTCTTTATCAAATTCGTACGGTAAACCAAATTGTGCTAAAATAGAGTGTATTTCAGTATTATGCTCTCCTGGTTTTCCTAATGTTTTAATTACTTTACCATAAGGTGATCCTGCCTTTTCAGGCCAACTTTCAATTTCTACTAGTACTTTATCACCATTTTTAGCATTGTTTATATTTTCTTTAGATACAAATATGTCAGTATACATTTTTATATCCTGACATTCAACAAAAGCAAATCGTTCTTGAATTTTAATTACTCCAACAAAGTCTGTTTTCTTTCTTTCTAAAATCTTAGTAATTTCCCCCTCTGGTTTTCCACCTCTATTTCTTTTAAAAATATAAACTTCAACAGTATCACCATGTAAAGCACGGTTTATATTTTTTTGATTAACAAAAATATCTTCCTCTAAATCGTCTATTACGATATAAGCTTGTCCTCTGGAAGTTACATCTGCTATACCAGTGTAATAATTTTTTGAAGCTTTTATTATATATTTTCCTCTGGATGATTCTTCTATTTTTTCTTCAGAGTGAAGTTTTTTTAATTTTTTAATTAATAAATTTCTAGTACTAGTATCTCTAATACCTAAAATAGAAGCTATTTGTTTATAATTTATTGGTTTTGCATTTTGTTTTCTTAATACAGTTAGTATACTTTGGGTAAGATTTGAATTGCTTGATTTCTTTCTACTCTTTTTTCTTCTCGACATTTTTAAATTTTAATAATGGTAAATGTAAGGTTTATAATTTTATAGGGATATTAATAAATGATTATCTTAGTATTGTTAAAACTTTAATGAATTGAAAGAATTTGTAACAATAGCTCGATTTACGTATCCAAGTGAGTATGCTGTTCTTAAATTATTATTAGAACGCTCTCATATTAATTTTATTTTTTTAAACGAAACAGCTATTAACGTTATGCCATTTCATTCTAATGCTTTTGGAGGAATTAGACTTCAGGTACATCAAAAGGATAAAGAGAGAGCAATTCAAATAATTAAAGAATTAAATAACACTTCTAAATTAGAAATCGTTTAATATTTATAATAATTTCACTTATTAACAATTACAATATATACTATTATTTTATTTAATTAATTTTAAAAAGAAATGGTTTATATTATAGGGTGTTAATATGTAGAACAACTTTTTTGTAATTTATTTTTATATTTAATTAATTAATTTTATTATCAATATATAAACATATATAAAACATTTTTATTTACTGAAAACTAGATAAATAGTGTTTATAATTAACAACTGTTAATAGTATTATAAGTAAGTTATTATTAATAAATTATTTATTAATAAAAGTTAAAAAAAGCTATAAATAAATAAATAACTTGTTTAAACTTAGTGATTATTTTAATTGGAAAATCTTTTAAAAAAAACTAATAGAATAAATTTAAATAGTATCAAAAATAATTTTTAATAAATATATAAACAGAAGTTAACACTTTATTAAAAAACATATATACAAAGTATGGTGCTCTTTTATATTTTATTAAATTTATACGATGTATTTATTTATTAATAATAAAATTAATTTTTATGAAAATAGCTATTGGAAATGATCATGCTGGACCTGCTTATAAGGAAGCTATAGTAAATTTCCTAAATTCTAAAAAAATTACAATTTTTAATTATGGTACTGACACTAACGAAAGTGTTGATTACCCAGATTTTATTCACCCTGTTGCAAGTGATGTTGCTAGTAGTAAGGTAGATTTCGGTATCATTATTTGTGGCTCTGGTAATGGAGCTGCTATGACTGCTAATAAATATCAAGAAGTAAGAGCGGCACTTTGTTGGACAAAAGAAATTGCAGAATTAGCCAGATTACATAATAATGCTAATATATTAAGCATTCCAGCACGATATACTAGTATACCACAAGCAATTGCCATGGTTAAAATTTTTATAAATACAAACTTTGAAGGTGGTAGACATCAAAAAAGAGTGGATAAAATTAGTTGTCTTTAATTATAATATTTAAATGAAGGTAAGTTTTAAAACTTTTTCAGAATTAACAACTAAAGAATTATATCAAATTTTACAATTACGTTCCGAAGTTTTTGTGGTGGAACAAAATTGTGTTTACCAAGATATTGATGGAAAAGATAAAAAAGCGATTCACATTATCGGAGTTGTTCAAAATAAAATAGTTGCTTATACCCGTTGTTTTAAGCCTGGTGATTATTTTAAAGAAGCTTCAATAGGAAGAGTTGTTGTAAAAAAAAATGAAAGGAAATTAAAAAGAGGTAATCAAATTATGATTCATTCTATTAAAACAATTGAAAAACTTTTTCAAACTAAAACTATCATAATATCTGCGCAGTCACACTTAATATCTTTTTACAATAATCTTGGTTTTTATAGTGTTGGAAACGAATATTTAGAAGATGGAATACCGCATATAGAAATGATAAAAAACTAATTACTTATTTTTTTGGAATAGATTTAATTTCATTCTTATTAAAAGGAACTTTTAACTGAAAAATAAAATTTTCATCATCTGTGTGGTTTGAAGAGTCTAAACCATATTTTATTTTTTTTGGATCTTCATATGTAAAAGTACCGAATAATCTATCCCAAATAGAGAGAACATTCCCAAAATTACTATCTGTCCAAGGTTGTTGATAATGATGATGAAACTTATGCATATTTGGAGATACGATGAAGTAACTCAACCCTTTATCCAACCAAAGAGGTAATGAGATATCTGCATGATTAAAATAAGTAAAAGGAATAGTTATCATTCTATAAAAAAAATAAAAAGACACCGGCATTCCCATAATGATAACCACTAACAATGCCATACACTCGCGTATTAAAAAATCAAAAGGATGATGTCTTGTTCCTGTGGTTACATCAACATTTTTATCTGTGTGGTGTACTAAATGTAATCGCCACATCCACCTTACTTTATGTAATAAAAAATGAATAAAATATTGAGAGGTAAAATCAAGAATTATAATAGATAAAACTACCTTTTTCCAAAGATCAGTATCCAGTATATTAAGAATACCAAACTCCGTTTTTTTTAACCAGATATCTATAAAAGTTAAGAAAATTCCAAAAAATGAATTAATTAAAATAACAAATATCAATAACAATAAATTTGTTTTTGCATGCTTCCATTTATTAAAATTACTTTTATAAAAAGAATAATATCCTTCAATAATCCAGAAAAATATAAGAAAAAAAAGAATCCAAGCTCCTTTAATCCAGGTTGATAAATGCTCAAAATACGCTAAAAATTCTTCCATATTCTATTTTAATATTTTCTGGTACCTCGATTCGTTTTTAAGAACAGAAACCGCTTCTATTATTTCAGGACTATGGTTTAAATGGTACTTATGCATACCTTCCCGATAGAAATATCGTTTTAATATTTCATCGCTTATTAAAGTTTTAATTTCTTCTTTCTTTTCAGTCAAGGCTTTTTCTTTTGCCTTGTCTACTGCAGTCATTAATTGCTGGTAACTTGAAGAAACTTCTTTTTCTAAATATTCACTTTCTGCCTTACGTAAAGCAACAGAAAATAATTTTTCAGATTCTGTTTCGTATTCAAAATCGTTGTTTTTTAAAAAACTTAAGAAGTCTTCAAAATCAGTTTCAGAAAATTTAAAGTTTTTCCAATCTTTTAATTCATTTGAATAATAATAGGTTGTAGCATAATCAAAAATCGCTTGATCTTTGAGTAAAGCCGTTGTAATTGGACTGAATTTCCCAGATTCTAATTCGATATCAGGCATAATGCCACCCCCATCATAAACTGTTCTTCCGCCTTTTGTTTGAAACGAATTATATTCTTTGGAATCAACTCGAACAGGATCGCCATTTTCATCACGATTCCAATAATCCAATGCTTGTATACATCGTCCGCTTGGTGTATAATATCTAGAAATTGTTACTTTTAATTGAGTTCCGTAGGTAAGTTTCTTAGGACGCTGTACCAAGCCTTTTCCAAAACTACGCGCTCCAATTACGACTGCTCTATCTAAATCTTGTAAACCACCAGAAACAATTTCACTTGCGGATGCACTGCGTCCGTTAACCAATACTACTAAGGGAATTTCGGTATCAAATGCAGGCTTCTGAGTTTTATAGGTTTTGTTGTACTTTTTAATAGCCGATTTTGTGGTTACAATAGGTTCGCCTTTTGGCACAAATAAATTCACGATATTTACAGCCTCTGTTAATAATCCGCCAGGATTACCTCTCAAATCTAATATTAGTTTTGTTGCACCTTGACTTTTTAAGTCTGTTAGGGCTGCCTTTGTTTCTTTAGTAGTTTTTTTATTAAATTTAGATAAGACAATATAACCTATATCGTCACCTATCAACTGATAAAAAGTAACCGCATGTACATCAATTGCTCCTCTTATTAAAGAAGTTTCTTCTTTTTTTCCCTGACGTAAATAAGTGAGATTTACTTTTGTATCTGCCATTCCCTTTAATAACTCGCTTGAATCTCCTTCATGTTCTTTTATATTAATATCATTAATAGTGATTATTTCATCTCCTGCTTTTAATCCAGCAATATCTGCTGGAAATCCTTTAAAAGGTTCAATGATAACCATCTTGTTATCTTTATTTCTTACAGTAGCTCCGATTCCTGTATACATACCAGAATTGTTAATACGAGCATCTTCTACTTCTTGTTCGTTCCAATAAACCGTATAAGGATCTAAATCTTCCAACATCCCTTTTATGGCTTTATTCATTAAATCTGAAGGGGTGGTTTCATCCACATAATTCATATTTAACTCTTTAAAAAGCGTTGTGAATATTTCAATTTGCTTAGCGATTTCAAAAAAATCTTTTTTAAAACTTACCGTCGCAAGTAAAATGCCTAAAGCAAGAAAAGGAATAAGAATGTTCTTTTTCATTTTTTCATTTTTTTAAGTACATTAATAAATGATTTATCAATGGTGGTATAAGGTGAATTTTCTTTTCCAATATATAAAAAGAACAACAAATACTTAAAATCACCATCATTTTTTAACAAATGTTTTTGATGACGATATACCTCTCTTAGTTGTCTTTTTATACGATTTCGGGTCACAGCTTTTTTAAAATTGTGTTTTGGAACTGAAAACGCTGCCTTTGTTTTATGGCTACTTTCTATTGGAAGATAAAACAACTTTATAGGATATTTAATAACAGTGTTACCCTCTGCAAAAAGAAGCTTAATAGCTTTTTTACTCTTAAGTTTTTCAGATTTTGGAAAACTAAAATTCATGTTGGTAAATGTATGAAATAAGGGAGAGTATCAGTAATAAATTAGAAGCCAATATCTAAATCTATCCGAATTCTACTTCCTGTTTCTTTGGCGTATTAGTTTTGTGAGAAAACTTTTCAACAATTATTTTAAATCGTAAGTATTATTTTCTAAATTAATATCTGCCATTAAGCCAGAGGCGTCAATTACAATACTTTTAATTTTCTTATTTTTTTTAAGAACAAAGGAGTAGTTTGGGTAAGCCCAAGCCCAGTCTGGTAAAACAGTCCAACTTTCACTAAGTCGCGGGTTTGGCTTATTGGTTCGCATCATTTGTAATGGAATGTAAAAGCTACCCGTTGTACCGTCTTCATAAGTCACTTTAATATCTATTGGCATAGGCATTAAACCAATTCTTTCAATAGTTACAGTCGTCTTTTCT
>ERZ1046568.287-NODE-287-length-43755-cov-17.781876_pt1 | contig 43755 bp, 46 predicted proteins | sample MGYA00383092_ERZ1046568 | MGnify/ENA primary metagenome ERZ1046568 (study PRJEB29581, sample SAMEA5548362) | metagenome | biome: marine; feature: coastal; material: water | depth 1 m | study: Short-term variability in the microbial, nano- and picoplankton... | reverse complement strand
AGATATTGATGCAGTAAGTACCCTTGTAGGTAAGCCTGCAACAGAAGTAACCCAGACTGATATTGATTTTGTTATTGATCTTATCGCTGGACAACAGGTTATAGACGAAAACCAGCAAGATTTGCTTGCTCAGTACGATGTTACTGGTGACGGGCAGATTACTTTAGATGACCAGACACTTCTGGAACAACTATTTGCTGGGGAACAAGTTTATGATCAAGTTGCAGATACTTCGATCTATGCACCAACAGGTACATATGGCGCAATAAGTGATACGCAAACTGATTTGACGAACCAAATGGATCAAAATCAGGACCAAACAATGGATGCTATTACCGAAATGGAACAGAACATTGTTACAAATATTGAAGACGAAGCACTACGCGCTGGAGGCCGTCAGTTCCTACAGCAAGCGTTGCAAGCCCCTGATGCTATGGGGCAACAAGTTACTGTCAGACAGCCCGATCCGTTAAATTTACGCTATATTTACGACTTTAACAGCATATTTGCTAATCCTCAACAAGCAGGAATGTTCCCTAGTCCGTATGCAAAGGGTGGACAAGTAGACGATACAACTGATAAGTTGTTAAATATAATTGGAGGTTCATAATGGGGTGGTTTAGCGACCTAGTAGGCGATTTCGGTGCAGGCATATCAGAAGCAGGTAGTAATGCGGTAGATTATTTTACAAGTCCAGAGGGTGTTGTACGCCTCGGTTCTATGGGTCTTGGCTACTTAGGTAGTAAATCTGGTGCAGGGCAACCGCAAGTTCAACCAACAGGCTACCAAGGCGGTATTCCCGCTTTACGCGCACAACGTACACAAATCCCTCAAATGCTTGGCGAAGAAATGTCAGACGGTTCAATTCGTCCAATGGACTCTGCTGCACCTACAGGACTTGAAGCACTTACAGGGCCACAAGGTACAGGCCGTGAAGTCCGAATGATGTATGACCCTAATAGACGCCCCGGTAGCTCTGGACGTAGATACTTTACTGATACGCAGTATATAGCCGAAGACGAAGATATAGCAGCCGCAGATGAACGTATGGCAACACAGGCTGCTGAGTTATCAGAAGCTAACATACGTAATCCAGCTCGGCAGCGACGTATGCAACCACAACCTAAACCGCAACAAATGGCGGCAGGGGGGCTGGCTGGACTAAAAAGGGGAAAGTATTTAAACGGCAACAGTGACGGCATGGCAGACGAAGTACCCGCACGAATTGACGGGCGGCAAGAAGCGCGTCTCAGTGATGGTGAGTTTGTTATTCCTGCGGATGTTGTCAGTCACCTAGGTAACGGCAACTCCGATGCAGGTGCAAAAGTATTAGAACAAATGATGGGCCGTGTACGAAAAAAACGTACAGGCAACAAGAAACAGGGTAAAGAAATAGACCCTAAAACCGTATTACCAGTGTGAGGTGAGAGATGGCTGATTCTATTGTAGGACAAGAAACGGGTAGGGAATCCTCCTTATCTAATTGGGCAGGTCCCTATGTAACGTCGATGCTCGGCAAAGGTGCCGCGTTAGCTAACGAAGATTACAATGCGTACACTGGTCCTCTTACTGCGGGGCAATCAAACCTACAGAACCAAGCGTTTCAAGGTATTGCAGGGTTAACAGTCCCAACAGAACAAATGGGTAACTATCAACCGCAATCTTTTACCCAACAAGGTACTGCACAACAGTATATGAACCCGTACATCAACGCGGCATTACAGCCACAGCTTGATGAATTACGGCGACAAACTGAAAAATCACGTGTTGAGCAGGCAGGGCGTCTCACCCGCGCTGGTGCTTACGGTGGTTCTAGGCAGGCATTGGCTGATGCAGAGTTAAGCCGTTCGATGTTGTCGAATATGGCAAATGTAACGGGGCAAGGTTATAACCAAGCCTTTCAACAAGCACAGCAACAGTTCAATACAGAACAACAGCAAGGGCAACAATCTCAAAACTTAGCGAATCAATTTGGCCTACAGGCATTAGCCAATCAAGTACAAGCGGGTCAATTAGAGCGTAATATTGAACAAGAAGGTATTACGGCTGACCGTCTTCAGTTTGAAGAAGAGCGAGACTTCCCGTACAAACAAGTTCAGTACCAACAGTCGTTACTACAAGGACTGCCTATTGCCGCACAATCATATTCTTATGCACAACCCAGTGCCTTATCAGACTTTTTATCTGGTTCTGGCGGGGTGTATGACCTACTTAGCAAAGTATTTTTACCGAGTGAAGCACCGCCTGCGGATACTAGCGGCACTGATGACGGAACAGGGGGTTAAACAATGGCGATTGATCAAGAGATTGCACAACGCGTAGATGCGTACCGAGGCAATCCTCAAGCACTACAACAACGATACGCAGCCAACCAAGAACTCCTTGACCTGTTAGCACTACAGCGTTTGAAGTCTGAAAAAGACGACGCTATGCGTAAAGTTCAAATGGAAATGGAACAAAATCCACAGACCATTAAACAACAAAAAGAACGCCAACTTCTTGAAATGACCAAGCAAGACCTTACCAATCAAACGGCGGGGATCATGCAGAATGCGCAAAAGAAACAGCAAAAGAACATGCAGCGCGTGGCTAAACAAGGTTCGGCTAACCCACAGCAAGTACAAAAAATGCAGGCTGGACTGGGTGCATTAGCGCAACGTCAACAGCAGCAGGGTCAAGCTCCAATGCGCATGGCGGCAGGTGGTATTGTTGCGTTTGCTGGAGGTGGAGAAGTTACTCAAGCCGATATTGATGCGTATCGTCGTGGCGGTGGTCAATCACGCCGCGCTCGCGCAAAAATGACAGACGACCAAATTAGAGCCATTCTTGAACGTAGCGCAGGTCCTGACACAAGCGGTACTGAAATGGTGCAGACTCGTCGTGGGCTTCGTCGTAAACCTATGGCGCTTGCTCCAGTAGACACCAGCGCAGAAATAGAAACGGCAGAGTTTGAAGAAAAAGATGCTGTAGCGGCTCCAGTAGTTGCAGAAGAAGTAGTCGAAGAACCGGTAGTTGCAGAAGAAGTAGTCGAAGAACCAGTAGAAGCTGAAGCTCCTCAAGGTATCATGGAGTTAATGCAACAACCAGAAAACCAGTTAAAGGCACCAACTATTGACACGTCTAATATACAGAATAGAGGAAAAAACATTCTTGAACAAACGGGGTTAGGGCTAGGCTCATTACAAAACCCTGATACCGCAATGGAAGACTCACGTAAAAGTGCTGCTGAATTCCTTGGACGCGAAGATAAACGTGGAAAAATGAACGAGTATCTTGAAGAACTCAAAGCTATGGATGTTAGTCAGCAAGACCCTAAAAAGTTACGAGACGAACAAATATCAGCGTTTTTACGCAATACAGCAGGCGGTGGTTCGTTTGGACAAACTATGGCTGGTGGTTCTCAGGGCATGGCAGATGAACGCTCAGCACAAGAAAAATCGGCCCGCGACCGAGTATTGAGTCGTTTAAACATTGAGAAGAGTGCAATGGACATGGACTTAGATATTGCTAAGTCAGCGCAGTCTTCTGGTGATAATACTTATGCGCAAGTTATGGCTAATCGTAGGCAAGCCTCTCAAGTTTTAGCATCTACAAGCAATGCAGACCTTCAATTTTCTATGGAACAGGCAAAATTAGACTACAACGCTAATAAAGATAATGTAAGAAACAAATTAGACGCGGCTCAAATACAAGGTACTAATGATTTACGGCTAGCAATGGAATCTTCCGAGTCTTCTCAACGTGGTTTAGCGCTTTTAACAGACTTACAAAATAAGAAGAACGAGATATTTATAACAGAATCTAAAAATGACAAAACGTTATTAGCTGCGGATGCCTATTTAAGGCAAAATCCTGACGATCCTGCTGCTAAAACTGCTTATGATGCGGCTTATAAAGCACTTCAAATACGTGTTAATAGTTATTTTGAAATGAAATCTGACAAAGGACTAAGTTTTAACGAGGTTGAAGAGTTAGCGTTAAAGTTAGCACAAGGAGAAAGTATATCGTTAAGTAATGCACCTACTAGCGCTACTTCTACAGGGTTTAGTGCCGATGACTTTGGTCCTATGACTGTTAAATAGGGGAACAATATATGCCGCTGTATAGCATTCAAGGGCCTGATGGAAGAACTTACGAATTAGAAGGTCCTGAAGGAGCGACTAGAGAACAAGTTATTGCCGCTATTCAAGCACAGATGCAGGGGCAAAGCGATGAACTTGGTTCTTCTCTTGGAAGTCAACTTGCATCTACCTATAAAGGTATAGATCGAAGTTCTTCAGAAGAATCAACGTTTATTGAAAACATCTTATCAGGCTTTGGTTCCGGTGTTGTTAACACTGGAGAGATGGCGGCGCTTGGTGGTGCCGCGTTGCTTGAAGAAGAAAACGAACTTGCCGCCCGTGAAAAAATACAATCTGCCGCTGACTACTTACGTCCTGAAGGTGGTGATCAAGACGCTCTATCGTACAAAATATCCTCTGGTTTAGGCTCTGTTGTCGGTGCTCTCGGTGCCGCCGCAGGTGCTACGTATGGTGCAGGTGCTTTAGGTGCAGGAGCGGCTGTTGCTACTGGTGCAGGTTTACTTACTGCTGGTGGTATTGGTGTCGGTGCTGGTGCTGGTGAAGCGAGTGAACGTGCACGTGCCGCAGGTGCTACCGAAGAAGAACGTAACGCCGCTACTCGACGCGGTGCCGCAATCGGTTCTCTTGAAATACTACCCCTTGGTAAAATCTTAAAAGTTCCGGGCGCAACTAAGCTCATGGACAAAATCGGCGGTAAAGCTGTCGAAGAGGGTGGTAGTAAAATACGTAGTGCATTGACTACAGGTGGGGCAGAAGCCGCACAGGAAGCCGCCGCCGCGTTCCTACAGAACATGAATGAACAGGGTTATAACCCTGAGAAAGAATTATTAGACGCAGGCATAATCGACGAAGCCATTGCAGGTGGCGGTGCAGGTGTCATTGTACAGGGCGTAGTAGACTTTTTCGTTAAGGGACGCGCTGTAAAGCGATCCGCGACCGATTCTACAAGCGACATAGAAGAGGTAACACTTCCAGAGACTGACCCCATAGAGGCTGAGACGTTAGCACGTGAGGCCGAAACATCCGCGCTAGAAGCTCAAGCACTAGAAGCGGCTGACCGTGGTGATGAAGCTACGTTTGAGCAGGCCAGTGCTGAAGCCGCACAACCTGATATGTTTACACGTGAGCTACAAGAAGCGCGTGAGGCCCGCCCAGAGGCGGCACTGCGTGGGCAGTTAGAATCACAGGGTGCAGAACGAGTACCACAGCGAGAAGGCATTACAGAGCCTGTGGCGGCACCCGCACAACCTACCCCCGTGCAAGAGGATATGATCGACCGTCTGGATAAGATGGAGATCGACGATGCCGAGATTGCTGAGATCGAAGCCATGCTACAAGCGGATGCAGTAGCAGAGGCAGAACTAGATGCTATACGTGGCGAGTCCCAGTTAGAATCACTAGAGCGCCGTCGAGAAGGTGATCGCAAGAAAACAAGTGAGGAGAAACGCTACAGTATTCTCCAGCAGACTATTGAAGAGACACCTACACGTAACTACAACACGCTGTCTAAGAACTTTGAGAAACGCCTTAAAGCCGCAGGGATCAAGAAGACCAAAGCTACCAAAGACGAGACAAAGACTATTCGCAGTGCAGTTAACGTACAGCGAGCGGAAACACCGAAAGCGCCTGAGACCCCTGAAGTTACACCTCCACCAGAGGCTACACAACTTGAGGGTATGGAAGCACGTATTCCAGAGCGTACAGATAAATCTGTTATCCCGTCACAGATGTCGTTCCCCGGTATGGGCCGTAAGAAGACACCACCTGTAAAGGAGACACCACCTGCTCCAAATACAATAACAAAAGAGTTTATGGATGGGCTTGGTATTGCACCTAAAGCGCCAATCCGTAAGCGTACTGAAGGTAAAGACCTCAACGATCCTGTGGTTCGTGAGCAGTTTGTTGCGTTTGCTAACAATAAAAAAGTACCTGAACAGACTCGACTAAATGTGGCTAGGAACCTTGAAGGCGTGCCAGAAGCACAGCTTGAGTTGTTCCAACCACAATCACGTAAACGCACAGCGCCTGCGAAAGGAGGACTCGATGCAACGACTAGGACAACTCAGCCAACACCAAGTAGAGATAGCGTTCCAATTTCTGGATCGCCTGTGGGAACCGCACGTCCCGATACTACCGCACAACCGAGTGCCGAAGTGCCTCAACCACCTAGAGGAAGAGGAGTGGCAAGTGCTAGGAGCGGCGTTAGTGACCCTGTACGAGGAGAAGGAGCACAGCAACTTACACTAGACCTACCAGAACCAGTTGCGCCACCAAAAAAAGAAAAGCCAAAGCGTAAAACTAAGAAGAAAGCTACGGCTAAGAAACCCGTACGTAGGGCGGTGGCGAAGAAGGAACTGGTATCTGACGCTAGCGCTGGGCAGCCTGAGAAGACTACTACACCAAAACAAGTTACCACAAAAGATTCAGCGAAGAAGAAGACAACCTCTACGACACGCAAAGTCATGCCTGTACTGGAGACAAAGAAGACAACTCCGGCGCTGGCTCCTAAAGGTAAAGCAGGTAAACAACTTACTGAGCGGTTCGAGCAACAGTCTGAACCAGTCAAACAGTTTGCACAGCAGACTAGCCAAGAGTTTAACGAAATTGCAGGTAAGGAAAGAACTACACCTGACGATCAACTGAAGATACTCACACTACTGACTAACGGCGCGGCAGCGCGTGATAAGTTGGGTAATGCTGTGATAACGTATTTAGGTAAGGTTCCTCGCCCCACTGACGGCCTATACATGGCTATCTTTGATGTGGCGAACGGTACCCCGCAATTCCGTAAGACTCCTGACATGGGTCAAAGCGAAGTCGATTTCTTCCAAGGTATGGGCAACAAGCCTGCACAACAGGTGCTTGATTGGGCTAAAACTAACCTATCGGCAGAGACAAACACGTGGATCGACGAGACCCTCGCTAAAGAAATACGCGAGATGCAGAGAATAGAAAGCACTGACTATGTTGAGATGTTCCGTCAACGTGAGGCTAAACTAGCCGCGAAAGAAATGGCAGAACAAGCACAGACCGAAGCTGACATGCGCCAAGACTTACGTGCCAACCTAGACGAACTAGCTAGCATGTTCGAGAAGAAGCTAGCACGGGGTTCTGTTATGGGACTCGACGTGCCGTTACACCCCGGTGTACGTGGACTACTACGTGCTGGCAACTTAAAGGAAGCTCTATCAACTCTCGCGGCGACAACGGCAGACAAGCGTATTTCGCAGATGGCTAAGAAATTAACCAAGGCCGTTGGCGAGACCAAGATAGAAGTCGTTAAAGATTTGAAGGATGCAGGGTCGTTTGATCCTAAGACCAACACAATCAAGCTCGACTCTGAAATCGGTATGAACCCTCACGTGCTGTTGCATGAGATGACCCACGCGGCGGCGTCTGATACGTTATCGAACAAGAACCACCCTATGACGCGCCAGCTCACGAAGTTATTTGAGGATGTTAAACCATATCTTGATACTGCGTATGGTGCCAAAGACGTAGATGAGTTCGTGTCTGAAGCAATGTCGAACCCTGAGTTCCAAGCTAAGCTAGCTAAGATCAACCCAAAGGGCGAAGAGATAAACGCTCTACAACGCTTCTTCAACAGCGTAGGAAACTTCTTACGTAAACTTGTTGGTATGCAACCTAAGAAGATTGAATCAGCGCAGACAGTAGCTGACAGGCTTGTGGACGGCATACTTGCACCTGCTCCTAAGTTCCGTAACGCAAATGAACTTGCGATGAAATCGACGGCTAAAGGCGTAAAAGAAGAGATGAAGGGGATAGATGATACGCAGAAAGAGTTGCATAAACCTTTAACTAATGTATTCCGTGGCGAGTGGGCTGACGGTATGGCTGACATGTTTACCGCCGTGGGCGAGAAGACAGCGTTTATTTTACCGAAACTAATGGATTCACAGGCTCTTAGCGATGTAGCTAAACGAGCAAATGCTAAGCTAGGTAAACTTGCGGCAGAGTTTCACGAGTTGATGGAACGCCAGCGTGGTTCTATGGCACGTGCTGACGACTTTGTACGTGACCAAGTAAAGGTTGTGGATAAGTGGATCGCTAGTGGTGGCACTAAAGAGAAACAGAAGAACCTCAATGATCTGATCTACAGTCAAGAGTACGGCGCTACTATCTATCAGGTGGACCCAACCAAACCACGTAGCACATATAAAGGCAAGACCGATGAAAGTGGTAACAGCTTAGAAAAAGTTTGGGATGCGCAACGTAAGGACTGGGATGCACTAGGTACTGATGGGCAGAAAGCCTATCGTACTATGCGTGACATGTACCGTGACTTGTACGGAAAACTTAAAGATGCAATCAACGGGCGTATTGACGAAGCACTACGTGATAACCCTGATGCAGCAGCAGAATTGAAGAAAGAAGTATTTGCTAAGTTGTTTGACGGTAATACGTTAGATGTTTACTTCCCGTTGTTGCGTGAAGGACGTTACAAGTTAGAGTTTCAATACAAAGACAGCGCAGTAAAATCAGAGAACGATAAGTATGTGTTCCAGATGTTTGACAGTAAACGGCAACGCGACCGAGTTTTAGCTGAGTTAAAGAAAGACCCCGATGTTATCTCCAATACTGTTAAAGGTATGGATGGGGACTTCAGTTCCGCTGACTTCAACAATGCACCATCGTCCTCGTTTGTAAAACAAGTGCTTGATTCATTGAGCGCGAACAAGGTCGATGACACAGTACAATCTGAAATCATGCGTCTATTCATTGATGCGCTCCCGGAGTCATCATTCGCTAAGTCCCTGCAAAGACGTAAGGGTACGCCCGGATATATGCAAGATGCGGTCTATGCTATGAAGAGCAAAGGCTTTGATCTAGGTAGGCAGGTAGAGAAGCTAAAGTACAACGCGCTTATTCAAAGCATGGAGGTACGTCTTAACGAGTTAGAGGTTCCCGCTGATGATTTTCGTTTCAATACAATAAGCGAAGAAATTAAAGTACGTATGAACTTTGCCAAGTACGGCGCGAAGATGAAAGGTGTCGAGCGATATGTTCGTATGTTTAACCAACTCGCGTTTGTAGGCACAATCGGCTTTAACGTAGCTTCTGCTATGGTGCAGACAGCACAGACCCCTATGTTTACCTACCCCATGCTTGGAGCACGGTATGGGTATAAGAAAGCATACAACGAAATCATGCACGCTACATCGTTTGTGACAGGTGCAAGAGTTAATGCTGAAGAAATTAAAGAAGCCACTGGAATACGTGGTAAAACAGTAGCGGCAACACAAAAAATATCAGTCGCACACGGATTGGATTCCTACTATGACATCACCGATAATGGTGACTTTGTTGTCAAAAAAGATAAAGACATACCTGCGGAGCGTCTAAAAGAGTTAGAGCGTATGGCTCCACTGGTGCGTATGGCGTCGGAACGTGGACACCTCAACCGATCATTTATTTTTGATGCTCTAGGGCTACAAGAGGGCGGTAAGGCACGAAGAACTGACACGTTAGCACGCAAATTATCTGCGGGTATTGACTACGGCACAGGTTTATCTGCCATGCTGTTTAACCAATCAGAACGGTTTAACAGGCAGGTTACGATGGTTGCGGCGTACAATATGGCGTTGGAACGTATTTCGACTGACAACCCCAAGATGCCTATGGCTGAGCGGCAGAACCTAGCGGCAGAAGAAGCGCTCTACGACACGCAAGAATACAACGGTGGTTCTACGCTTGAAACTGCACCACGTGTCGCACAGGAAAATATCGGACGTGTCGCCGCTATGTACAAGACTTACGGTCTGCGTATGTACTACACAATGTTTAAAACTGCGCGTGAGGCACTGTCGCTACAAACTGATCCAGAAGTTAGGAAGATTGCCGCGAAACAACTTGCAGGTATACATTTAACTGCTCTGTTTTTTGCAGGGGTGCATGGAATACCGTTATACGGCGCTGTGCAAATGTTCTGCGACTTTGTTTTATTCGACGATGACGAAGATGACTCTAATGAGATTGTTCGCGCCGCTCTCGGTGAAGGTTGGTACAAAGGCCCATTTAACCAAATACTAGACGAACTTGGGATAGGTGCTGACGTAGCATCACGTGTACGTCTAACAGGTCTGCTTCTTCAGGAGAACAGATACAACCCTGATCCGTCTGCCGAAGAGTTTATTGGTTACTACATCGGTGGACCTGCACTTAGTGTGGCAAAACGTACGGGACGAGGCATTGTAGATATATACAATGGAGAGATGCAGAGGGGGGTTGAAAATCTTTTACCTGTCGGTTTCTCCAATGCGTATAAGTCTTTAGGCCGATACCAACAAGACGGTGGAATTTACTCACGCCGTGCTGATGCCATATACGACGATATGACAGGTGGTGAGTTGTTTACACAGTTCCTAGGATTCGCTCCCGCTGAATACATACGTATCCAAGAAGAGAATCAAAGAGTAAAACGTATAGATCGCTCTCTTGCGAAACAAAGGTCTGACCTCACTAAAAAGTATTACATCGCCGCACGACAAGGTGATTGGGCTGAGATCGGACGGTTAGAAAGTGAAATACAGAAGTTTAATAGTGAGCATCCTAGCTTTGAAGTGACTTCAGATTCTATCGCTCGCTCATTGAAACAACACATGAAAAGTTCTGAGAACATGTACAACGGTGTATCACTGTCACCGGCGATGCGTAGAGCCGCAGAAGATCATCTTTATGGTGTAAGGAACGGCTTCATGCCGCCTGTGAGGTAGTAACCGTGGAAGTGATGGATGCCATAGGGGTAGTTTGGCCTATCGCGGCGGCATTCGTGACTCTGGTGATTGTGCTTGCGAAGATGCACTCGGACATCGAACAGATCAAAGAGAAGATCAAAGTGTTATTTGAGTTGTGGAATAACAAAAAGTAACCCCCTCCGAAGAGGGGGTCAGGGAGAACGACAGACAGTCGTGAGGGGTGGACCAATGCTGTCTATCGAACTTTATCACACTGTGCGCCAGAAACGTACCCCTAAATTTCCACCTTCAATACGTAGTCGGTGTTCTAGCTCCCAGTGTCTATCACAGAATATCTTGTTTACCTGCTTTACTGCTTCATCAGTATTTACGCAGGGTACAAAGATGGAAGAACCGATAGCCATGTTCTCCCAGTTAACTTCTATTGTCACGCCATCAGGCGCTAGGTCATAAGTTCTCAATACCTTCATTGTCAGGGTCTATATCAAATTTCATAGCTATTGTGTCAGCGGCAGGTAACTGTAGGTTCGTACCCTTAGTTAGTCGTATCTTCTTACGCTTGCCCTCACACTTCTTCATGATCTCGCTAACCAAGTGTGCGTAGTTAACCTGCAACTCACCACACCACTCTTTAAGAGGTTTTGGTTTAACAAAAAAGAGTTTCGTGTCAGTCTCATACCGTGCAACTAATCGCCCCCGTGCAACCTGCTCCGGTATCACGTGATCGTCAAGTCCGTTGCCCTGTGTCCCGCGATTATCTAGGGTGCTTTTAATCTGGAGTATGTAGCTTATGTTTTCGGCAAAGAAGTCGCCCATGATGTCAGTTACTGAACCAGTCATCTCGTTTATTCCTCGTTTGTTTTGTGAAACAAGGTCAGTAGTTGCCCACTTAAAGACTTTCTGGACATCAAAATCATGAAGTCCAATCTTCTTGGCAATCAGTAGCCCTGATATTGTGGCAGTCATTGTATCAGACCAATAGCGGTTCTCTGAAGTTAGCTGAGCCTTCTCGTCAACGCGCTTCTGGATATGTTTTACTATGCGCTTTGTCTCTTCCACATTGTTCATAATCCATTGGATATGAGGTATACCTGCGTGTCCATAGTTCTCAAAGACGTTAGTCTTGAACGTGTCTTGTATCTCTTTATCCTTAACTTCGTCGAATATCCTGTCCACTCGGCACTCAAGAATACGCTGTGCTTCTGCTTTCGGCATAGCTTTGCCACGACTAACGGTCTCAATGATGGATGCGTTTGCGGTGTACTGCATTAGCAGGTTCCACTCTCTACCTTGGTGCCGTTCCACGTTAGCACTAGCAGTCATACGTCCTCGCTGTTTACCAGACGTGCCTTGATATATAAGGTCAGACATTTGGCGTGGTGTTAAGTTAGTCACCTCGTCAATACCTGTCGGTAGGCTGTGCATTACCTCGGCACGGTTCATCTTGAACGCAACGCTATCGGCTTTATCCAAAACAAGTTTCTTTGGGTTGCCCCATATACCTGCTGTGGCATACATCATCATGGTTTTACCTGTACCAGACTCGTTGTTTATGAACGCTACTGCCCCACAGTTTTCATTCAAAAATTCCATCAGAGGACTACCAAAGCCCATACCAATAGCAAACTGTTGTAATAAAAACTTATCGTCGTTCCATAGTTCCAAGTTTTCACGCCATGCTTCGTATGTACCCTTTGGTTCAAAGTGTGGGAAGAACCCTACTGTCTGGTTGGCAGGTGGGTTAAATTCTATGCAGTCAGGTTTAACTTTCTGATTACCTAAAATAAACGTGTCTAACTTATCGTTGACCCAACCAAACTGGACGTGGGCTTCGTCTGCTGTACTGGTGGCTTGTAATTCATCTACCCAACTTAGTGTGTATGACATCAGTTCATCCATCTTTTTAATTGCAACGCCCTGAGACGAAAGTTTCTTTCGGAACTCCTCGCTTGACGTGACTGAACTCATTGGCAGTGTAAACTCTTGCACCCCGTCTCGGGGAAGGTGCAGACGCATAACCAACGACTCGCCCAACTCGGGGTCCTTGATTCGCTTAACAACGTATAAGTCGTTATGGTATATTCTCTTCTCGTCTACATCGCCGTCTTCATTGGTGGTACGTACATACACACCACCGTTTGACCCACGCACATAAGGCGGTGGGTACTTAGGTATAACGTGGGTCGGCTCGTCTTCTTCGATGCTTTCCGCTACATAGTTACCTTCATCGTCAGTCTCAGCTTCACGTAACTTCTTACCAAGTACGATGGGAGACTTGATAGCGCCCCATTGAGGACAATCTCTACATATGTCAGGGTTGTACTCGTCAAAACGTGCACACGTATACGGACCTTTTATTTGCTCCATCTTACGTTGCGTGTCTTCTGGCGTGTACTCTGGATGTCCCTTCGACATCAAGTGAATAGCTTTATCCCCATCAGTGCAGAACTTAGCAATAGATAACCCTGCCCTCCACAATGGTTCACTCATAGTCTCTTGATTTCGGACTATGTATTTAAGCTGTTCGCATCCTTCACCTCGTTGGGTCTTAATCAGTATGTCCTTAAACAGGTTTTCCTGATTGCCCATAAGGTTCTGCATGGTCGCGCTGAGTTCCCTAGGTATGTTTTTTGTGGGAACTGGTATCGACTCGGAACCAAGTAAACCTGAGAATGTGTCAAAATCGACGGTCTCAAACTTAGCGGTCAAGCCAAAAAAGCCCACGTCTGACGGAGGCTTGGTCTTGTAGTTATGTGTGTGAGGAACTCTTAACACACGTGCGGCATCTGATGTGACTGCCGGATCAGCGTAGAAATCTTGCTGTGCGCACAATCTTTTAAGGCGCTCCGCGACAGGCAACCAATCATCCAAACACACCGATTCTTCTAGGAACCAGTACACGTGTATGCCGCGTCCCGAATTAACCATCGTCGGTTTCGGTAGTTTGTTGCGTTTACAGAAACGCCTTAGTGCCTGTATAGCCTGTTCTTGGTTTAAAAATTCTTTGCTCGGACCACAATCCAGATCGAGGAAGAAAGAGTTTAGTCTCTTTACGTTATCGACTTTACGTGAACCTGCTTGATCAAACGTAGCTAGTCCGTAATAAACATCGTATCCTTCTTTATCATAATTGTGGGCGGCATCTACAACGGCATCTATTGAGTCATAGAACTTCTGTGCTTTGCGTTCGTCACTTGATCGTGCCGCAAATACACAGTAGTAGCCCCCACTACTCAGTGCCTTCGATAAAAATGTTTTTGTTTCCATTGGTCCACCCATTGCCTAAACCGCCACGGTGGGTATAACTTCTTCCACCGTGGCGTAGTTCGATTACTTTGACTATATGTTTAGTCCTCGTCATCCCAGTCATCAATAATCGAACTCAAATCACTGTCATCCGTAGGCGGTGCGGATGCAGTCTTCTTTACAACTTTAGTAGGTTCCTCAATTGGTTCCTCAACAACTTCTGCTACAACTTCCTCTTCGACTTCTGCTGTAAACGGGTTATCCTCCTTAGAGTTATACCCATCTTCAGCGCCGAACGGATTCGATTGTTTACGTTCTGCAAGTTTCAATACCTGCACTGCTTGCAATCTTAGAGAACAACCTGCACCCATTGAACCACTGTAAGGGATACCTTTGACTGCGACATTCACAATGCTACCGCTTGTCAATTGGAAATCATCAGGCAGTTCATTGGTCTTAGCATCAAACTGTGCAGGCTTCTTAGTCTTGTCGCCGTTGTATGCACCCTTTAGATTAGCTTTGTGTGACCACATCCCATCATCTGTTTTCTTGAATGGGTTTTTAATCTCAGGCCAGTTCTTTTTCTTTTCTTCGGCGTAAGTTGTTTTCATGTATAACCACAAAGCCTTGGCTGTTGCGTCATCCATAATGAAGTTTACTGAATACTCAGCACCATCATCCATTGCCCCACAGGATACAGAGCGTTCTTGCTCTTTATCATATCTATAGGTCTTATCTAGTTTAGGATACATGGCGGTTATTTTTTTAACTACGTATTGCTCAGACATAAAAGTCTCCTTAGTTTGCATTTGCGTCATAGACAAATCCGTCTACTTCCGCAAAGATTGACCCCCTTGAGGGCGTTGATATTGACATTGTTATAGCCTCTTTAGCTTCTTGGCTTTCAGCCTTTGAAACCGCAAGACTTACTTCATCTTCCGCAAGAGGGCGCACCGCCTTGAAGAATAGTTTTGGTACTACGCTACCCCGATCAAACACGCATTCGGTTATCACAGATATAGCAGGGGTGTTATGAGAACTTAGGTACTGCGCGTAGGCTTGCATCGGCATCTTGCCGTCCTTCGCTTTACCGAACAACGAGGTTGCAGGTAGTTGCAGTTGGTACACTTTGGTAAAGTCGTTCTCTAGTACCACGGCTAACCGCTGTGCAAAACGACATGCACGTGACGTACCTGATCCTGACCCCTTAATATTTTGGGGGCAGTCCATACAACGGTGGGCTTGGCGGTCTTCTTGCTTCACCTCTGGTGCAGGTGCACTAGTGTCTGCTGACCAACACGTAGGACGTGTCGGGCTACTAGCATCATACTCCCCTGCATAGTAAGAGCGAGATATTTTAGCGGCGTTCAAGATTACCACGTTCAATGCACCTTCATGCACCGTGTCTTGTTGACCGTTAACATACTCACGAAACTTACCTCCGTTGATACTGATACGGCGGCGTACTTCACCTACGTTCTGCATATGCCTCTCCTCACAAGTCCTCGTCTAAGTCTGGCTCAGCATCGTGCTCGGCGTAACCTTGCACTAACTCAACATTAGAGACAGCGGCTACACCACCAACAGCGGCGGTTGCGGCGTTGTCTTTCTTAGTCAAGGCAATTGACACATCGTCAATAGAGAAGCGGTATGTGTTACCTACTTTTATGTAGGTAGCTTTTGGTATATGTCCTTGGCGCACCCATGCTCGTATGGTCGAAACCGATACAGAGAAGTGCTTGGACAGTTCTTCGATTGGTACAAAAGGGCCAGTCATCATTTTTTCCTCACAGAAATTATATATTCAGAGTCTACGTTAAGTCCTTTAGGGACAGTCTCAGGGTTTTCTTCAAGGAAAGTTTTTACGTTGGTTTGATTCAACCGCTTTTCCAGAAACTCAGGCACCTCATGCTCCATAACAAATTGGTGCATAGCTTCCCAGTCACTAGTCCAGTAGCGAGTCTTCACCGAACGGTAAAAAAGTCCCTCTGAAGTCTTTACGCTCTCAAGCCCCTGCTCTTTGCAGTAGTCGAGTAGCGCGGCTTTGACCTTATCCAGTTTCTGGTTAAGGTCTTCTTCTTGTCTCTTAAAGTCCGACGAAAGCTGTGCCTTCTTGTCTCGGATTTTTAAGTAAACACGTGTTAGCTTTTCCGCTAACTTCTTGTCCTCACTCATTTTTAGTTCTCCTAGTCGCACGACAAAATGTGTCGGGAGGTTTACTCTACTAACGTATTGTACCTTAGTCAAGCAATTCTTTGTAAAGATCAATCATTTTTGTGTGTACGTCGATTCTGTTATCTAATAGTGTGTAAACACGTTTCTCTACGGCTGATCCCTGTAGCTGGACGACGGTACACTTGTGATCTTGTCCTGACCTGTGAACACGCGCATTAGCTTGAGCGTATGTCTCTAATGAACTGGTAGGTCCCCACCATACAACTGTGTTAGCGGCTGTTAACGTCACACCATGTGCGGCGGCTTGTGGCTGTATCACCAGTACACGTGGGTTGGGGGTGGTTTGGAATCGGTGAAATATATCAGTACGCTTCGGTGCAGATACGTCACCGCGAATGATCTCAGTGGGTATCCCATCCTTGAGTAGTTTGTCCGTGAGTATGTCAATGGTGTGCTTGAACGGCACAAAGACTAGGACTTTCTTACTACTCTCGTCTATTGCTTCACGCAGAACCTTGTATCGGTTCTTGATGTCAAACTCCAATGCTTCTCCGTTGTCGGTGTATACCGCACCAGAAGATATTTGCAGGAGTTTGCTCATGTTGATAGCGGCGTTGGGCGCAGTTACTTCCTCACCTGCTGTCTGTAAAACAAGTTTATCTTTAAGTTCCTTGTAATACTTTTTCTGCTGACGCGTGAGTTCAACCTCTCGTTTGACGTACACCATGTCGGGCAGGTCAAGGCACTCTTCTTTTGTGAACCTGATCGCAGGTTGCAGTGCGTTGTATACTGTCTCAGTAGCTGTCTCTTTCGGCTTCCATTTGAAGTTGGTAACTTTATACATCACCATGTCACGAAACGAACCAAAGAACCTAGGTACGGCGGCAGGGTTAACTAGCTTAGCGATACCGTACGCATCCAATGGTGATTGAGCCGCAGGTGTACCTGTCATCATCCATAGCCAAGTCTGATCGGTTAACAGCTTATTCAGTGTCTTCCAACGCTTGGTCTGTGCGTTCTTATAATGGGTGGCCTCGTCCACAATGATGCAGTCGAACCCACCTTTGGCGATGTCCTCGGCAACGATCTCTACACCGTCATAGTTAATGACAACGTAATCAGAGCCTTGATTAATAATCTTTCTGCGCTTCTCTTTAGCACCGTAAGCCACGTCAACCGTGCGGTGCATGGCAAAACTAAACAAGTCATTGCGCCATGCGCTATCCATGATCGACAGCGGGCAGATAACTAACACGCGGTTTACCTTACCCTGCATCATAAGAAAGTCAGATGCCCAGATAGCAGACGCAGTTTTGCCTGTACCCTGCTCGTTAAAGCAGAAAGCCCTTCGGTTCATGGTAAGGAATGCGGCTGTGGTTTTCTGGTGTTCGTATGGTTTGTACTGACCAGACCACTGGTACTTTCCCTCAATAGGTGAGGGTACGTTAATGTTTAACTTCTTGAGGGTGTGCGCTTCGTCTACACCCCAGTTAACCACCACTTGATTATCTGATAGTTCTCGGCTTTTCTCGACAACTTTAGTAACTTTGTTAGGGTTTTTTAGGCGCAATAATAGCGCCTTGTTATCCAATATCTGCACTTCGTTCTCCATCGCAACGCCTTTCGGCGTGGTGTTAGTGTGACACTAACTTATTTCTTTTTGCCCTTACTCAAGGCTCCACCTGCCGAACGGTTACGCTTTCGGCTTTGTACTGACACGCCGTCTTTGTTAGACCCCCCACGTGCCAACGGCTTCTTGTGTGCTACGTCTTTGCCTTCTCTCTTGTCGGCTTTACCGTTCTTGTTAGCGTCTTTACCTGTCTTATCCATCTTTCTACGAGCACGCTGACGTTCCATACGTGCCTTAAATTCTTTACTATCAACAGGTTTGTTCTTTTGTTTCTTACGATCTGCTTTATTTTTGTATGGCATTAGTTACTCCCATTGTGAGGACATACGGTTACAGGACAGTGCCGCTTACACAATCCATTCGGGCGTGGGTTCCAAACATTCTTATCGGCGGCAGTCTTCATAGCATTGTACTTGCCTTGCCACTTAACCCATAACTCTTGTTCGTCGTACTCGTTATAGCTTGCTTTGATAAGATCATTACTGACTACAAACACTAACCCTGCTTTAATTTTCTTTACTTCGGGGTAGTGTAAAAATACTGCCAAGGCCATCAGTTCAAGCTGACCTTTATCGGCATACCGTGCGTTCTTACCAGTCTTGTAATCAATCACCCATGCGGTTTCCCCCAACGTGTCAACAATTAGCAAGTCAATGATCCCACGGAACCAAACATCTTTATCGTAAAAGCCGCAAGGTTTAAGGTTTTCAGTTATACCTACCTTTTTTTCGCATAACTTCACACCGCGCTTGGCGTTGAGTGAATCAAGCATTGCTTGCGCGTAGTCAAACTTCTTAGGGAGAGGGGTATCACTACCAACGTAATCTTCAGCGGCTTTGTGAAACTCGTTACCGTATAAGATCGCATCGGTCTGTACGAACGGAAACTCTTTGAGTATCTTCTCGTGGTAAAATTGTTTAGGGCATTGTTCAAACGCCTTAATCTTGCTGAACGACCACGGTGCTACACTCATTCACAATCTCCGTAAGATTTTCCTAATCCGCTTTCACAATTGATTGGCAAACCTTCTGCCCAGTCGGGTGTCCAACGCATACACTTCTCGACGAATGCTTGTGACTCAGCCACATCTTCGTCCTTTACGCATACGACAATGGAGTCATGCACAGTTAGCACAACGCGACATCTCTTACTGATTTGTAACATTTGCTCACCAATAATGCAACGCGCTATCGCCTGACATACGTTCTCGGTCACTTTTCCACCGTATATTCTGGTGCGACCTCGCCGTGTCTTGTAGCTATACTCAACGCCACGCTCACCTTGCTCACCTGATAAGTCGTCATAACGTAACATCAAACCTGAAGGAAGCAGGATACCGCGTTCTGGCCCCATGACTTTTAGCACACCTTCCTTACCTATCTGTATGGTATCGCCGTTGACCATATACCTGAGCATGTCCTGACAACTACGCCATAACTGATTAATTTTCCAATTAGCCTCGCGGTAAATAGTTATGACGCGCCGTGCTTCGCCCAGTTCCATATCGAACCCAAAGCCTTTTAGCTGATCTTGAAACCTCACTGCACCCATGCCGTAACCTGCGCCAAGGATCGTAGTCTTACCTACAAACCGTTGGTCTTTAATTACTCCATCTTCGGGAATACCATAGATACGAGAAGCCATGACCTTGTATACGTCTTCGTTATTAGCGAACGCTTGTGTTAGATCATCCTGACCTGCAAGCCATGCGAGTACACGTGCCTCAATCTGCGAACTATCACAGTCAATCAACGTGTAGCCCTCTGGTGCGAGGATACTACGCTTTAACTTCTTACCATTTGGCCCACGGCTAGGTAGGTTCTGCATGTTGATCTTGTCATCACCACCCCACCGTCCAGTGTGTGCGGCGTAGTATCTTACTGGAACCGGCAAAGTCCCACGTTTACTTATATCTATAAACCTCTGAGTACGTGTTTCCTCAAGGGTACTCTTCGTGCCTAGACGTGCGGCAACTGCTGATTGCACTCGATCATCCTCATGATCAGCCAGTGCTTTAAACTCTTCATCGTTCTTAGCGAACGCGAATGTTTCTTTCCCTGTACGTAAACTTATTTTCATAGGCGGTTTAACGCCTAGCCCCTCAAGCACAGCGGCAAACTTAGGGTTGGACATCAAGTCCTCCTTAGATATACCTGCGTCCTCAAGTAATTGATCCTTACGTTCACGTGTATCTTCAAGGTGCTGTTCAAGTAACCCAATGTCCAACTCAAGCATCGGCTCGGTAAACATTCGCAACGTCAGATCAATCATCATCAGTTCTTGTTTAGGAAAGCCCTTCTTCAAAAAGATGTTGAATAGTTTGTATGTTAACTCGACATCATTGATGCAGTAGTCACCGTACAACGACAAGTCCCGTTCAGAGAAATCGGCTCGACGTTTACCTAAAGCATTTAAGACTTCGGTTCCTTTAGCGCCAATCTGGTATCTTTCAGATAACGCCCTGAGACTGCCGCCAACTTCCACCCCGTGTAAAGCACGGGCGATACACAAAGTATCGGTATACACGCGAGGATGAATATCAAACACCCAAGAGAGAATGGCACCATCAAACAAAGTGTTGTGAGCGAGAACCATGCTTTCTGCCCAGTTGAAGGTGTGTAAGTATTGTTTAAGTTGTTCACGTGTTCCGCTTGCCCATTCAGTTCCTTCATTGTTCACCTTGATACCCACGCCAATCACCTCAAATTGGTGATCGCGTACGTATTCCTCTGTAGTTAACTTAGACAGGGAAAAATCCCTGTCGTAGTATGTTTCAAAATCTATCGTGATTAAGTCCATTAGAAGTCACTCCCTGCTAACTCGCCACCACACGCCATATAACCTGCCCCGTCCACCCAGTTGTCTGGATGTTTCGGATTGGAATGAATGCGTGCTACTTTTAGAAGTGTCATCATTACAGCAACATCGGTAGCTGATACAGGGTGGTCAAGATGCACCGTCCAGTAATCAGCTATCCTAGAAAAGTTATTTTCCATGTCACCATGATCAGCCGCACGATCCTTAGTTACATACGACTTAGCGGTATCAAGAATTTGACCGCGAGAAAAACCCTCTGAGTTTACCCCAGAGGTTAGGGGCTTTTTTGCGGTGCTTTTCGCTTCCTCCTCTGCGATAAACACCTCTTTCGGTGTGCCAATCTTCTGCATTAACTTGTAAGCATAGCCATACGATACGCCTGTGGCCTTCGAGACCTGTGCAGGTGTGGCTGTTTTATTATCAACTAAATACGCCCATACCTTGTCGGCTTTGGGTGATGATTTACTAGTCATGATGTCGTTCTCCTATTGCTCGTACGATATAACAAGTAACCACAAAACCCTCGTACGGTTAAGGTCCTGCGGTGTGGTTGGTTACTCAGGGGATTTGGCGGCTTGCTTCCGCGAATACTTCTCGCCCCACGAAAATAATAAACGCATTGGTGAATACTTAGGTGCAACTGTGTACGCCCTAAAACAATGGTTTGCGATGACGATCCATTCAGCTTTAGTGCGTTGCTTCGCCATGTGGCACCTCCCATAGAATGCACGCCTTACCCCATTGGGTCTTGCCGCGCTTTCCGCTATCTCTCACACGTCGATCATTTGATAACTCAGATAGACGTGGCTGAACTGAAACGTAAGGACGCTCTAAGTGATGCGCGATTTCCTCAGTGCTCATTGGGGTAGGTGATTTGGTTAGTAGTGTGTAGACTTGTTCGCGTAAGGTAACTTTCTTACCTGCGTTATCTTCAGCGGCGGCGAGACTTGTATCTCTACGCTGATAACCGATACCTTCTTCGGTGTATCCCATAACGATCTCCAATTTGTGCAGTGTCTAAACAGGTGAGCCTTCAAAATCCAACTCAAGCTGTCGTGGGTCGCGGTTCTGACCGCCAACATAGATCAACACGTCATCTATATTGTCTTCGTTGATGACAAGACTTATGCCACCGCTACTCTTTATATCAGATAGGTTCTTTTCTTGCAAGGGCGTTGGTTTGTTTTTACCTGCCTTACATTCTATGCCAAAGAACTTACCCTCGTAGCATCCGATGATGTCTGGAACACCACTCTTACCGTAGCCCCCAGTAACTGGATAGAAGTAATAGGCTCCTAACACCTTTAGGTGCGCCGCTACTTTCTTCTTAACTTTTGCTTCTGGTGTCATCGCCATTTCGTTCTCCTGTGTTTACGTCAGTAACCGTTCCGCTACATTGTGTGCATTTGCGCGTGTTAGGTTCATTTGTTTCTTCCAACTGTTGCATACACCACGGACACAACCCCTCAGATAATCTTTTTTCGATTTCTCCTCGCTCGTCTATCATGTATTTCCCCTCGGAACTGGTATCAAAATCAAAGTCGGGGGATGGCGAACCACCCCCCTTGTTAGTGCCGCACTAACATTACACACGGAATATCCAATAAACATTATCGTCAATCCGTCTGCCTACTCCTTCGACCTCACTGGTTGGCTTGTCCAATGGTGTCATCATGAGCAGGGCAACCTTCTCTTGCATCCACAAAGGAAGGGTATCTACCGAATCGTACTCCCCACTGACCACGCTGTCAACTTCCATGCCAATACATGACACTTCGACAGCGTTGGTATGAGGCGATACGTAAACGCGGTATACGTTATCGTCGTGTGGTAAGTCGTTATCGTACGACATAGAACATACCCTCACCCGCAGAGAAACCAACATCATCAACGTAATCATTGGCTTGCAGGATATTGAGCACAGAAAGTTTCTGCATGATGTCCTCGGGTAACGTGTCTGTCGTGTACCGTTTCACGTCATCACTGATCTCTGCACCGTAGGTACTCTCAGCTTTGTCGATGTCGATAACATCAAACACTTGTTGCTCCATGCGTTCATACACTCGGACAAACCACATAGGTACGGTGCGGTTACGTAACCTAACCAATTCTTCTTGCTTGGCAAAGAACGTAGCTAGGTTCTCTCCGAACATAACATCTATGAACTCGTGGTTACTGTTCATCAGGTGACGTAACTCGTTGAGAAGAGAAGAACCCTCGTTGGTACGTGAGGAATACAGGCTCGACTCCACGTCAATCACCTTGTTGCGTATCTCACTGAACTCAGTTTTTGCTACGTCAACCACACCATCCACTGCATTCGATGCGTCTCGCATACGTGTGCCTGCTAGCTCTTGCGGTGACATCATACGTATAAACTTCTTAGCATTACGTACTGCCACATCAAAGTTGGTAGACATCTTCATGAAGTATTGATTGCTGTACTCAGCGTACTTACCATTCACAATCGTACGCGCTTGCACGATATACATGGGCGTACCATCACCACCGTCTCGGTAGTCACCGTATGCCACCCACCCCAACACGTAGGGACAATCGTCTCGGTATATCCAGTAGCTTGCGCGATCACGTGGGTGCATCTTCACACGTAGTTCTTTACATACACGCTCTGCGAATGGGGTGACATACTCCATACCGTTAGTGTTCTCGGTAACTGTACCGCCTGTTGTTAGTGCGTCACTAACAAGTTTGTATTCATAATTAGCCATGTCGTTCTCCTTACTTAGCCGTTTCTGATTTTGTTGAACGCATCATTGATTGCGTTGATTTGCTTGAGCGCAGTCTTACGTGCGCCGAATGATTCGAGAAGTTCGGCCTCACTCCGTAACTTCTCACAGTGCCTTGCAATGATAGCCTCGACTATCTCTAATGCTTCTTGGTAGTCCATGTTACATCTCCCTTGATGTTATGTTTACGTGCTTACCTGTATCAGGCTTTGCACTTTTGTTATCTAAGATACACCATAGCACAGGGCAAGACCATTGACCCCATGATCCACCAAGGTACCCATCGGTGAGAACAATTGCGGCTTGTGGCTTGACACCATGCTCGGTGAGGTAGTCGGTAACGCACTCAACATTAGTGCCACCACCACCCTTGGGCTTGGTAGTCTTCACGAGTTCGTCTAGCTGGTGCATGTCGTACTTCTCGTCCTGACACACACGTGTGTCCCAGTAGAGTAAGCGGATATGATCAGGGTGCACCGTGTCGCAGATAGCCTGTATCTCTGACATGAAAGCTGTAAGTTCTAACTGACCAATGGAACCTGACGTGTCAACGGCGATGACCAGTTCACCCACCTGCTCGCTGATACCGCTAGGCATGTAGTAACCTGATGACACGTAACGTCTGTTCGGTCGTTGCCATGTCGAGTAGTCACTACCTGCACACGTGGTCTGAATAAACTCACGCAATACCTCGCGCCAATCTATCTGTGGTGCAAGTAAATCCTCAAGATCACGATCACCACCTGACCCCAACTTACCTGCGATCAACGCACCCTGACGTATTGCCTCGTCAACATCACGTGCCAGTTCGCGCTTCTCATCTGGTGTAAGTTCGGCGGCACCATCCCAGTCATGGCTGTCGAAACCTTGGGGTTGCTCACCGCTGTCTGGACCTGACCCCTCGTCGCCATCTTGTGGTAAGCCGTTACCACCTGACCCATCATCGTTTGCATCTTCGTTGCCGTCACCATCTTGTGGTGAACCGTTGTCACGTAGGTCATTGAATACTGCGGCGCTGTCCCAGTATCGGTACTTGAGGTCGAGACACCCACCTTGCGGCATGACTGCCCAACCATCTAGGTTGTCGTCGGAAATCTTGACGTTGATCACATAGTCACACGCTTGATTGGCAAGCTGAGCATCCATGTCGTGCAGATGTCGCCATGTAATAAGATGTTTATACAGCTTGTGGTATACCTCGTGCAGTACAAGGAACCGTAGTTCTGCATCGTTGAGCGAGTCAACAAAGTCTCGCCCATACATCTCGTCACGTCCGTTGGTACATGCCGTTGGTATGTTGTCCACCACCGAACGATCACCGATCATGAGGACACCTGCGAGGGCAACGTATTTGGGGTTGCCCATGATGTCAACGACAGCTTTGGACAGTCGTTGCTCTGGGGTAAGTTGTTTACCTATTGCTAACATAGTCTTCTCCTTACTTCTTGTCGGCGGCGAACATGTAGTTGTTGTCCATTGCCCATTGAGTAAATTTCTTGTTGGTCATCACGACCTTGCGGTGCGCGTACTTCTCGGCACTACAACCATTGGCGAACATGCCCTGCGCTTCCTTGTCGAGGCGCACCATGTAGTCCATCCATGAGTCGATCCAGTCACCCCCTATCGTGGACAATGTACGGTAAACAACCATACACACGGCGGCGGCACTGTCTGGTACCTTGGCTGTCTTGGGTTCGTCCTTGATAGATTGCAATGACGGTAGTTGGTCGGACAGTTTGACAAAGGCCATCAAGTCCATAGCGCCACGTTCACCGATAGTACCCATGAGTAAACCTGTTAACGTCTGATCATCGAAGTGCTCCCGTGTCTTCAGCCAGTCGGACGCGGCCTCAAGTGAGCGCGGTGTAACAAACGCGGTGCGTTGTTGCTTGGGGTGATAGATGTAGGGATTGTCATCGGGGTCTTTGACATCCTCGAACCCATGAAACAAATGGGGGTTGTCCTTACACCAACCAAGTAGCGTGTGGTCAACACCGTTGTTGATACCCCACTCGATCCACTCCATGTTGTCAGGTTTACGTGCGGTGATCACCGTGATGCGGTTACGTGCGTGTGGTGGTAGTAAATCACCAACACCCTCGGCACCAAGGTTAGTCGTCGCAAACACCAAGCTGTCAGGGTGCAGTTCGTACCCACCGATCTTGCGCTCCAACATGACACGTAACAGTGCGTTCTTCACCGCAGGGTTAGCCTTGCCATACTCGTCGATCATGAGAATGATAGGGTTCTTGTGGTGTGCGCCCAGTTCCTCGTTGGTCGCGTACGAAACGTAATCGGCGTTATCGAGTTGGTTCATCTTGGGTATGGTGATGTCGCCCAAGTCCTTAGTAGTACAGTCGAAGTAGCACGGTGTGTGCTTGGGTAGGTCACGTGATAACGTGGTAAGTAGTGATGACTTACCTGTACCCATGTGCCCTTGAACAAGGATGGTGCGCTTGTCACCACCGTTGAGTATTGATGTTGCGATTTGGTCTAAGCCAAGTGCGTACATTTGAATTGCTGAGTTCATGATATTTCTCCGTTGATTTGTTAGTGCGGCACTAACTGATTAAAGGTCTATTGATGGAAGTGCTTTGATGACATCATCGACAGCACGTTTAGTTTCTGCGCGAAGGTAGCCATCCTCGCGTAGTGCGTCTGGTGTAATACCACGTAGGGCATCGTCCAGTTTCATGCGCATCGCTGACATCTGACTGTCACCTGTTACGTTGCACACATCCAGTAGTTCGACGAGATCGACCACGTTGGATACAAGCGTGTCACGAAACACTTTCTTCTGTTCGTGATCGGCATAGTCGAGACGCTCTGACATCTTGGTCAATGCTTTGAACGCTCGTTGCCATACGTCATTCATGGCGTTGGTCAGTTGCTCGGAGTAGTACGACTGGTAGTGCTCACGTACTAACTCGTTACCCTCGTTGCCAATGTCCACCCTGAAATCACCTGCATCTGGTAGCGGTATATATGAGAAGCGGAAGTTGAACTTACTCGCTATGCTCTCCGCCGATGGATAGTCATCGTGTGAAAACAAGTTGCCAAGCCTTGCCTGTGACTGACTGATCGCCCAGTCGTAGGTGTCGATGAACGTCTGAACCATTCGGCTGTACTCGTTCTGAACCTCGGTCATGGCTTGGTGGTATTTGAAATACTGAGCAGTCGGTAGTAATCGAAGGCCAGTATCAGACCACGGCATTGTCATGCTGTAATGTAGGTTACGAACATTAGCGGTAAACTTCTGTACCGCCGTGAGTTCATCGCAGTTGCCCAGTAGTTTCTTGTGGACATTTGCGATACCTGCATCGGCATGGTTGGTTGTGGTGACATCTTTTGATGCACGCTTGTCTAGCTTGCGCCCAGTCCATGTGCTGATGCTTAACTCTACCAACATAGATGAAGAGCCAATGGATGGTGCTGTTACCGCAGGTTCATTTGTTAGTGCGGCACTAACATTGCTTTCGTGTGACATGTCGTTCTCCTGTGTGACATTTAGTTTAGGTTGTTGATGAGAGGCTACCTGTCATAGGACAAGAGGGGGAACCGTTGAAACCTCTCACCAACATAACTATTATGCCACAAATAGCGAGACATGTCAAATGATGTCAGGACGTGTGTAGGAGTGTAATGTTCTGTTGTTTTGTGTAAAGTTCTTATATTGTTCGGAAGCAAGTCATTGATTTATATACAATGTTCTAATGTTCGCTATTTTGGGAAGTGAGGACTAGCTCGGAGGGGGGTGGACGAGGACGTACAGAAACGTACATTGTTAGTGCCACACTAACTTTACCTATTGTATATAACTTTCTTTAAAACGAACAATATATATAAATAATAAGAAAACTAAACAAACTACAAAAGCTGATAGGCAGGTTATGCTAGCGCATGGCGGTAATTGCCACTGGATGTCACCAAACACAAATGTACGATTGATAACTAGATAAAACGAACATTAGCCGAACATTACGAACATTAGTGCGAACAAAGGCTCAGCGCGACACAAGTAACTGGTATCGTGTGTTAGTGTGACACTAACAAAGTCCGGGCGCTGCGCTATACGCGATCATGTGATGACGTGCACACACAGACGCTCAGCGCGACACAAGGAACTGGTATCTTGTTGTTAGGGACTCACTAACATAGTGCAGCCCGGTAGTGGTGAGGTATCACGTGATAACACGCACACATGAGGCTCAGCGCGACAGGAGGAACTGGTATCGACTGCGCAAAACGCAGGCACAAAAAAACCCCGCCGAAGCGGGGTTGATCTTAGTTAACAATTGAATCCCAAATCATCGTGGGTGTTAGGCACGAATTGTATTCAGTCCAATATGATTGATCCCATGACTCGCAACCTAGTAACACGTTAATGATTAGGAAGGCGAACAGGATGCCGATTGCGAAGGTGGCCGCAAGGCCACCTCCTATTTCAATCAAGCGCTTCACTTGAGTACCGCTAGTGCTAGCTTCACTTTGGCAACCATCTCGGTTACATCAAAGTTAGGCTCTTCTGCCGATTGGCACACCTTGATAACATCGTTCAAGTTATCTCGGACCCGTTGATCAAGTGGCCGGTTGCGTGATCCTGCACCGTCTGACTTGTCAGCATTCAAGCGCTTGCTGATCTGGGTCTTGAAGTCACCGATGCGAGCACCGATCTGTTGTTGCCAGTATCGCTTATCTGACTTCTGCGTTTCAGTCAGTGACTTGGTAGGCTTGGCTAGCAATGCCTGATTAGTCTTGGTGAAGCCTAACACGACCGCCGCTTTAAGCGCTGTCCATTCATCCGCGTGGATGGTGGAACCGTCTGACTTGGGGCTGATGTAATCAGTCACCTTGTCAAAGCCATCTGCTATCAGCAGGTCAAGGGCGGCGATGCCTGCCTTGTCTGCCTTGATGCCTAGCTCAACCGCGCTAGCTATTTTCTTTTGTGTTGCAGTGTTTAAAGTACGCATGTCATATCTCCTATGATTGACAGTTAAGTTATGTCAACAGGTTCCCCCTGATGACAATTACACTATGCCAAACATATGATAACAAATCAATAGATAAACTGACAGGATGACAAGTTTACACATAATCCGATAGGCTGTGTTAGTGTCACACTAACAAAACAGCATAGGCCAGACCCTACCCGCCCCCCATAGGCCACTTCACAGCTTGGGACTCCCTATCTCCTATGTATTACTAGTATGTACGAATAATTGTGTTTTTTCTGAGTTCGGTACCCCCACCCCCCTTTATATAGGAACACCCCCCACTAGGAGTCCCAACCTCCTTGCACAAAAACAAATTATTGTGTATAACTCGGCAGTAACGGTTAACAACCTGCGGAAACAGTATGTCTTTAATGCTCGAACCAGAGATTGGTGTACCATACTCGGATGAAATTCCGTATATGGATTTGCGTGCACGCGCAGAAGCTGCGTGTAATACTGCTTCTATGCTAGGAGAACACGGGTTGGACCTACAACCTACCAGTGAAGACGAAGAAATCGCAGCAAAAATTTCTTTGGCCTATGCTGATAACCCCGAAAAGACCTCTAAGAAGGTTTCTACTAAGCGTGCGTCGGCTTTACCGCCCGCTGCGCTGGTCGCTACTCACGGAATCCTGACTCAATTCGGTCATTCGGTCGTAGAAAGCGCCGTCCAAGTACGTCATTTGGTTACAAACAAGCTCATTGAAGAGACTGAGAACCCTGATCCCCGTGTTCGTATCCGAGCATTAGAGCTTTTGGGTAAGATTTCGGACGTTGGGCTGTTTACAGACAAGACCGAAGTCACAATTACCCATAGAACCACTGATGAACTACGCGAAAGCCTACGCAATAAGCTGTCAAAGCTGGTAAATCCCGACGAAGATGTGATTGAAGCAGAGTTTGTAGACCCTGATGCTGTAGATGTGGACGCAGAACTGGGAATTGAGGACGAATCAGATGAATGATATGTCCTTAGACTTCTCTGAAGACGAAATTCAGCGTTTGTTGGACAATTTAGACAGCTTTTCGCCAGACGAGATAGCTGAAATAGACAAAATGGCGGGGGAATTAGGCAACCGCAAGCAAAACCAAGCAGCCTACGACGATTTGATAGACTTTTGTAAGCTCATGATGCCCGAGTTTATCGTTGGCAAGCATCATAGGATACTTGCTGACATGTTAATGGGTATTGAAAAGGGGGATAAGGACCGTGTTTGCGTGAATATACCCCCCAGACATGGCAAATCACAGCTTGTTTCTATCTTCTATCCGGCATGGTTTTTGGGCAGAAATCCTGACAAGAAGGTCATGATGGTGTCCCACACTACTGATTTAGCGGTGGACTTCGGACGTAAAGTACGTAACTTAATAGCAACAGATGCTTACCGATCAGTATTTCCTACGGTAAAACTAGCACAGGATAGTAAGTCAGCAGGCAGATGGAACACTAACGTCGGAGGCGAATATTATGCGTGTGGTATTGGTTCTGCTTTGGCTGGTCGTGGCGCTGACCTATTGCTGGTGGACGATCCACATTCTGAACAAGACGTTATCAACGGGAACTTTGAAGTGTTCGCCAAAGCCTACGAGTGGTTTACCTTCGGAGCGCGTACTCGTCTCATGCCGGGTGGCAGAGTGGCGATAATTCAAACACGTTGGCATATGGATGACCTGACAGGGCGTGTGACAAATGACATGGTAAAGAACGACCGCTCGGATCAATACGAGGTTGTCGAGTTCCCTGCTATACTAGAAGTACAAAACAAGAAAACGAAACGATATGTGGAGAAACCACTGTGGCCTGAGTTCTTTGACTTAGAGGCACTGTTACGTACTAAGGCGTCAATGCCTACGTTCCAGTGGAACGCACAGTACCAACAGAATCCTACGTCTGAAGAAGCGTCGATAGTTAAACGAGACTGGTGGAACCTGTGGGAACAGGACAACCCCCCGTCGTCTGAATATCTTATCATGTCTTTGGACGCAGCGGCAGAAACACATAACCGTGCCGACTACACAGCACTCACTACTTGGGGCGTTTTCTTCAACGAAGATACGAATGCGTACAATATTATATTGTTGAACAGTATAAAAAAGCGTATGGAGTTTCCAGAACTTAAACAACTGGCTATGGAGGAATACGCTGAGTGGGAGCCTGATGCGTTCATTGTGGAGAAGAAAAGCGCAGGTACCGCGCTGTATCAAGAGATGCGGCGTATGGGATTACCAGTGTCGGAGTACACCCCGCACAGAGGATCAGGTGATAAGTTAGCACGACTTAACTCCGTTGCAGATATTGTCGCATCGGGTATTTGCTGGGTACCCCCTACCAGATGGGCAGAAGAAGTGATAGAAGAGATTGCCGGATTCCCTTTTATGAGTCATGATGACTTAGTGGACTCAACGGTGATGGCGCTTATGCGGTTTAGGCAGGGCGGGTTTATTCGACTACCTACTGACGAGCCAGAAGAGCAACAATACTTCCGCCAACGTCGTGGTGGGTTTTACTGAGAGGCTAGATTATGGCGATAGAAAAAGGGTTATATTCAGCCCCAGAGGGTTTGGATAAGGAATTACAAGAAGGTTTGGAAGGTGTCGAAGGTATGGACACTACCGAGCTAGAGATAGAGATCATTGATCCTGAAGCGGTCACTTTGTCTGATGGCAGTATGGAGATCACATTGATCCCCGACTTAAACGAGTCTGACCTCATGGGGTTTGATGGTAACTTGGCAGAGGCGCTGGAAGACGGCGACTTGCAAGAACTATCCAGTGAGTTGATTGGACTCGTTGAAGCAGACATCGACAGCCGAAAAGATTGGGCGGATACGTTTGTTAAGGGACTAGATACTCTAGGGCTGAAGTACGAAGAGCGTACTGACCCGTGGGATGGTGCCTGTGGCGTATTCTCTACTGTGTTAGCAGAAGCTGCGATACGGTTCCAAGCAGAGACAATGAGCGAGACTTTTCCCGCCGCTGGACCTGTCAAGGTTAAAATTCTTGGGGACGAAACGCAAGAAAAAATTGAAGCCGCCGAACGTGTAAAAGCTGACATGAACTATGAGCTTACTGAGCGCATGGTCGAGTACAGACCAGAACACGAGCGGATGCTGTATAGCCTAGGACTCGCAGGATCGGCGTTTAAGAAGGTTTACTTTGATCCTAACCTAGGACGCCAGATGGCGGTCTACATCCCAGCAGAAGACGTTATCGTGCCTTACGGCGCGTCTACGATTGAGCAGGCCGAACGTGTCTCGCATATCATGCGCAAGACCAAGAACGAGCTACGTAAGCTACAGGCCGCTGGGTTCTATCGTGATGTAGAGTTAGGAGACCCCGAACCGTTCCATACAGACATTGAAGAGAAGAAAGCTGAAGATGGTGGCTTCTCTATCTCTGATGATAGTCGCTTCGCAATTTACGAGATACACGCTGACCTAATCATTGACGGTATTGACGAAGATGATGAAGGTATAGCGAAACCCTACGTTGTTACTATTGAGCGTGGCACTGGAGAAGTCCTTGCTATACGCCGTAACTGGAACGAAGAAGATGAGCTAATGCTCAAGCGCCAGCACTTTGTACACTATGTATATGTGCCGGGATTTGGGTTTTATGGCCTTGGCCTGATTCATATCATTGGTGGATATGCGAAGGCTGGGACATCCTTGATACGTCAGCTAGTTGATGCTGGTACTCTATCGAATCTCCCCGGTGGGTTAAAGTCTCGCGGGCTACGTATCAAGGGTGATGACACGCCCATTGAACCCGGAGAGTTCAAGGATGTAGATGTACCGTCCGGTAGTATCCGCGACAACATCATGCCCCTTCCATACAAGGAACCTAGTCAGACTCTCCTCGCTCTGTTAAACCAGATTACGACTGAAGGTCGTCGATTGGGCGCTATCAGTGACATGAACATTTCAGACATGTCAGCCAATGCTCCTGTGGGTACTACGCTAGCGCTCTTAGAGCGTACGTTGAAGCCGATGGCAGCAGTTCAAGCTCGTGTTCACTACACCATGAAGCAGGAGTTTAAACTCCTTAAAGCGATCATGTCAGAGCACGCACCCGAGGATTATGACTACGTTCCTATGCGGGGCGAAGTAAGCGCACGGCAGCTAGACTATATGATGGTGGACGTAATCCCCGTCAGTGATCCCAATAGTTCTACAATGGCCCAGCGTGTTGTTCAGTACCAAGCTGTGCTACAGATGGCTCAGCAAGCGCCTCAGATATACGACCTACCACAACTACATCGCCAGATGATTGAGGTGTTAGGTGTGAAGAACGCAGACAAACTTGTTCCCACAAGAGAAGATTCCAAGCCCGCCGATCCAGTCAGCGAGAACATGGATGCTCTGGTTGGCAAGCCGATACGAGCGTTTATCTACCAAGACCATCAGGCTCATATTGCGACTCACACGTCGTTTATGCAGGACCCACAGGTTGCTCAGATGATCGGACAGAACCCACAAGCACAGCAGATTATGGCGTCATTACAAGCGCACATTGCAGAGCACCTTGGGTTCCAGTATCGCCAGCAGATCGAGGAGAAGTTGGGAGCACCGCTACCACCTCCGGGTCAGGAATTACCAGAGCAGATCGAAGTGGATTTGTCACGTCTGGTAGCAGAGGCAGGGGCGCAACTTATGCAGGGGCATCAGCAAGAAGCCGCGCAGAAGCAAGCGGAACAGCAACAACAGGACCCTATCTTCCAGCAGAAACAAGCCGAGCTACAGCTCAAAGGGCAGGAAGTACAACGCAAGGCCGCAAAGGATCAGCAAGAAGCGCAGATGAAACAGGCCGAATTGCAGCTTAAAGCGCAGAAGAATCAGGTTGATGCGCTCTTCGATGCGGAGAAGTTGAAGCTGGATAAACAGGAATTAGAACTAGACGCTAAGAAAGAAGGCGTTCGCGTGGCGGCAAGTCGTCGCCAAGAAAACAACAAGCTCGATTTGGAGCTTGCGAGGATGATGGCTGACAAGCCTAAACGAGGTAAATAATGGCTAAAACCGTCTTTGACGTGCTTAAACAAAAACTCGACGAAGATATTTCGTCTGCAACTAGTTTTCTTGCTGGGGGGTCTGCTAAAGACTTCGCAGGATACAAGGAGATTGTTGGCTTAGTTCGGGGTCTCGAAGCCAGCAAGCAACACATTGAGGACCTCTCGCGTAACTATATGGATGATGAAGATGAATAACACTCAGACTATTGAAGTACCTGATGCACTAAAAGCTAAGATGGCAGCAGAAGCAGCAGAAGCTGAACCTATTGCCGAAACTAGTAAACGTGAAGTCAGCGATGAGGAATGGGAAGCACAAATGCCCAAACCTTCTGGCTACCGTTTGTTAATAGCCCTACCCGATGTCGAAGAATATTACCAAGGCAGTACCCTGCTTAAAACAACTGACCAGATGCACAAAGAGTACATCATGTCGATTATGGGTATTGTTATAGATATGGGGGCAGACGCCTATTCAGACAAAGACCGTTTCCCTGAAGGCCCTTGGTGTAAAGAAGGGGACTATGTGATGTTTCGTATGAACACAGGCACACGGTTCAAAGTTAACGGGAAAGAATTTAGATTAATGAACGACGATTCTGTGGAAGCTGTAATCCCTGATCCTCGTGGCATTATGGCTGTATAGGAGAAAAATCATGCCTTTTCAAAAAGTAGAATACGAGTTTCCTGATGAGGAGACAAAAGCGAAACAAGACATCGAAGTGGAGGGTTCCAGTGCTATCGAAGTGGACATTGGAGGTAAGAAAGCTAAAGCCGAGGCTGAGAAATCTGAGCCTGTCGTTGAAAGTGAAGTGGATACTGATGACGACGAATATGAAATTGAAGTGGTTGACGATACGCCGAAAGCTGATCGCAATCGTAAACCCTCTGATCCCCCAGAAGACGTTACTGATGACGAGTTGGAAGACTATTCAGAGAAAGTGCGTAAACGGATACAACACTTTAGTAAGGGCTATCACGACGAACGCCGTGCTAAAGAAGCGGCTTTCCGTGAACGTGAAGAGTTGGAGAAACTATCTCAACAACTTGTGGAAGAGAATAAAAAACTCAAGTCCAACGTAAACAAAAACCAAACAGCTTTGCTTGAACAAGCTAAGCGAAGTGCAGTATCTGAGCTAGAATCTGCTAAAAAGCAGTATAAAGATGCGTATGAAGCCGGAGACTCAGACGGTGTTCTTTCTGCACAAGAAAACCTAACAAATGCCAAGATTAAGGCCGATAGGTTAAATAATTTCAAGTTACCAGCTTTACAAGAAGATGAAACTAATGTAAAAATGGTACCTGAAACCACCCCACCGCCAGTGGAGGTTGATAAACGAGCACAAGCGTGGCAAGACGCGAACGGCTGGTTCAACCAAGACGTAGAGATGACAAGTTACGCGCTGGGGTTGCATAATAAACTTGTCAATGAGGGCGTTAGCCCTCAGAGTGATGACTACTACGAGAGAATTGATTCTCGTATGCGACAGTTATTCCCCGAGAATTTCGAGGGGGAGGAAGTAGAAAAGCCGAAGAAGCAGTCAAATGTGGTTGCACCCGCTACGCGGAGCACTTCGCCTAAGAAAGTTAGGCTAACGCAGACACAATTAACGCTCTCTAAACGCTTGGGACTGACTCCCGAACAATACGCCAAACAGGTTGCACTAGATATGAGGAAACAATAATGGCTACGAACAGAATTGACCGTGAACTAGAAACACAAGAAAAAACGATCCGCAAAAAGGCTTGGACGCGTCCCGAGGTGTTACCATCTCCAAATCCCGAGCCGGGTTATGAATTTCATTGGGTTCGTGTAAGCACGCAAGGGCAAGTAGATGCCACTAACGTATCCTCAAAAATAAGAGAAGGTTGGGAGCCTGTAAAGGCAGTAGATCACCCAGAAATCACATTGGTTGCCGTTGAAAATGAACGGTTCAAAGACAACGTGGTAATTGGTGGTTTGATGCTTTGTAAAGCTCCAGCGGAATTAGTCCAAGAGAGGTCTGCACACTATCAACAGCAGACAAACTCCCAGATGCACTCCGTAGACAACAGTCTCATGAGAGAAAATGATCCTCGTATGCCCCTGTTTAATGACAGGAAGACGAAGGTCACTTTCGGAAACGGAACTTAAATTAGGAGCTTAACATGGCTTACCCAACTGTAAGTGGCCCATCAGGGCTAGTTCCGGTTAAACTTGTAAGCGGCGTACCTTTCGTGGGCGTAACTCGTCAATATAGCATTGCGAGTGGTTATAACACGAACATCTTTAATGGTGACGCTGTACAACTTGTTACCGGAGGCACCGTAGAACGTGATACTGCTGACGCAGCAATGACGCCTATTGGTGTATTTCTTGGTTGTACTTATACTGATCCCTCACTGGGCTATCAGTTATTCAGCCAATATTACCCAGCAAACACCGCTGCATCTGACATCATGGCTTACGTCGCTGATGGCACTGATGTGTTGTTTAAAGTTGCTGTACTTTCATCCAGCGCTGGCGCTACGCCAGTAATTGGCGATCTAGCGATCACTGATTTGGGTGCAAACGTAGCAATGATCAACAACGCTGGCGATACTGCTACTGGAAATTCACGATGTGGTATTTCCGACACGACCGCTACAACGAACACTTTACCTTTGCGTATTGTGGAACTTGTAGAGGAAACCAAAAACTCATCCGGTGGGTTCACTGAAGCACTCGTTAAATGGAACGCAGGGCATCAAATGAACAACCTCACTGGCGTCTAGGAGGGATAACTAATGGCTATTTCACGCGCCCAGCTCCTTAAAGAGCTACTTCCCGGTCTAAACGCACTGTTTGGGTTGGAATATGCAAAATACGGCGAAGAGCACGCCCAAATTTTTGAAACAGAATCCTCAGATCGCTCGTTTGAGGAAGAAACTAAGCTATCCGGTTTCTCAGCAGCACCTGTCAAGGACGAAGGCTCAGCCATCGAATATGACAATGCTCAAGAAGCATGGAGTGCACGTTACGTGCATGAGACGGTTGCAATGGGTTTCTCAATTACTGAGGAAGCTATTGAAGATAACTTGTATGACTCACTGTCTGCTCGTTATACAAAGGCCCTAGCTCGTGCAATGGCGTACACTAAGCAAGTTAAAGCTGCGTCTATTTTGAACAATGGATTTGCTGCTGGCACCACTTACGGTGACGGACAGCCATTGCTCTCAACAGCGCATCCACTTGTTTCTGGTGGCACCAACGCGAACCGCCCAACTGTTGCGGCTGACCTTAACGAGACTTCTCTTGAAGCCGCCGTTATTGGTATTAGCCAGTGGACAGATGAGCGAGGATTGTTGATCGCTGCTCAGCCACGGAAGCTAATCATTCCACCAGCACTGCAATTCGTTGCAACTCGTCTGTTGGACACTGATGGTCGTGTAGGTACTGCGGATAACGATATTAACGCTCTCCGCAACAACGGTTCTATCCCTGAAGGATATGCCGTTAACCATTACCTCACAGACACCAATGCTTGGTTCTTGATGACTGATGTGCCGAACGGCCTGAAGCACTTTGTTCGTACTCCAATGTCTACATCTATGGATGCAGATTTTGACACGGGCAACTCGCGCTATAAGGCTCGTGAGCGTTATTCCTTCGGGGTTTCTGACCCACTAGGAATTTACGGATCACCCGGTGCGTAATTAGTGTGGGGGGCAACTATTGCCCCCCATTACTTTTTGTGCTATAAGATACCAATCCCTGACAGTTACATACTGTAGCTGACTAACCCAAGACAGGAGATTAACATGGGTACTACTACATTTTCTGGTCCTATTCGGGCTGGCAACATTCGTAACACTAACGGCACCACAGTAGGTACTGACGTAGCAAACGTCGGCTACGTTGTAATGTGCCAATCCTACACAGCCGATCTATCTGGCGGTGCACTTGCTGCGGTCGTCACCGATATGGTCATTCCCGCTAACTCTAAAATCGTTAACATTATTGTTGATTTAGCTGTTGCAGCTAACGCTACTACTAACATTAGTGTTGGTGATACTGTTGGTGGCGCTGCTACATACATTAACGCCCTCGCTTCAGGAACAACCGTAGGTATCAAGGCTCTTGGTGCTTCTGGTGGTGGAACCCTTGCTTGGGGTAACACAGGAACCTCTGACGAGCGTTTAACTGTTACTTCTTCCGCAGCGACTACTGCGGGTAGTGCAGTAATTACTGTAATGTATGCACAGGCGTTTAACACTGCAATTCAACCGTAAACGAGAGGTGATAACATGGCTGCTAATTTAGTACGCGCATTTAACTTCTCGCAGGGTGATACTGCGGCTCTTGTTGGTCCGAACCGCTCTCGTATACTAGGTGTGTTGGTTAACGCTGCCGCTGCGTGTACGTTTCAATTGCGCAATGGAACCGCTAGCGGGGACATACTTTTGGACCTTACATTACCTACAGGTTGGAACGACGTGTATTTACCCGCAGACGGTATACTAGCTCGTGAAGGCTGTTTTGTTGCCGCACTTACTGGTTCTGGTAACAAAATAACTCTAATACTGGAGTAGGTTATGCGTTCTTACTATAAAAGCGGAGGCTCGGTTAAGAAGTCTCCTGCTTGGACTCGTAAGGAAGGCAAGAGTGAATCTGGTGGCCTGAACAAGAAGGGCGTTGCTAGTTATCGGAAGGCTAATCCCGGCAGTAAGTTAAAGACTGCCGTTACCACGAAACCTAGTAAACTCAAAAAAGGTTCTAAGGCTGCTAACAGACGCAAGTCTTTCTGTGCCCGTATGAAGGGCATGAAAAAACGAAACACAAGCTCTAAGACGGCGAATGATCCAAACAGCCGTATTAATAAGAGTTTACGAAAGTGGAATTGCTAAAACATTGGAGATAAGTTTATGAAAGCTAAGAAATATAACATGGGTGGGATGATGGCTAACGTACCTCAGTCAGGCCCTAAGAAGAAGATGAAGAAAAAACCACCACAACCTGCGCCGTACGATGATAGTGGCGTTAATGTAGGTGGAGGTCCAAAAGGTGGTCCTAAACCTAGTCCTAAAGGTGCTGGCGGCATTATGGGCGGTCCAAATCCTATGACAGGCGGTCCAATGCCCCCTAAAAAGAAAAAACGTGGCCCGATGGGTATGGGTCAAGATAGAGGCGGTGCTATGCCTATGATGAAAAAAGGCGGTAAGGTTCGCGGTTGCGGCATGGCTCGTGGCGGTTCAGTCCGTAAATGTAAAATGGTCAAGATGAAGGGCGCATAGTGCGTAGCTACTATAAAAAAAGCAGTAGCGGATGCGGCTACAAAAAGGGCGGTTCTGTAAAAGATTCGTGCTATAGGAAGGTAAAGGCAAGTTATAAAGTCTTTCCTTCCGCGTACGCATCCGGTGCTATTGCTAAATGCCGGAAGAAAAAGGCTGGTAAGTAATGCGTACGTACTACAAGTCTGGTGGTAAAATACGTAAGACAGCCAAAGGAGCAGCATTAAAACGCTGGTTTAATGAGGACTGGAAAGACGTTAGCACCGGAAAGGCTTGTGGTAGGAAGAAAGGAGATGGGCGAGGAACCCCCTATTGCCGACCTTCTAAACGAGTTTCTTCTAAGACTCCTAAGACTTCTGGTGAGATGTCTAGCTCTGAAAAGAGTAAGAAGGTAGCGGAAAAGAAACGCTTGGGACAACCTGCGGGTAAGCCGCGTAGAGTATCCCCAGCCAAACGTAAGGGGAAAAAGTGATGGAGATTTTTCAGAACGGTAGGTTCTCAACAGGAGGACCAGTATACCAAATAGGTGTTAAACAAGCTGATGACACCTACGACATTAAAGTTTACGACCTGATGACTAAAGCACAGGCCGAAGCTAAGCTCGTATCTATGGGTGTCAAATCTACACCTGCCAAAAAACCTAAAAAAGCAGCGACTCCTAAAGTTCCTGACTACTCGAACATGTCCAAAATACAACTTGAGAAACTTATGCGTAAGTACAATATCGAGTTGGACCGTCGTAAGAGTAAAGCAGCCCTTCTAAAGGAAGTTGACGCATTCTTTTCGGGAGAATGGGCAATCTCATGACAACATCAGGCACCACTACATTCAATATGGACTTCACGGAGATCGCTGAAGAAGCGTGGGAACGTGCGGGCCGCGAGTTGCGTTCAGGCTATGACCTACGCACTGCTCGTCGATCTATGAACTTAATGACGATTGAGTGGCAAAACCGTGGTATTAACATGTGGACAATAGAGCAAGGCTCTCTTGATCTCGCGCAAGGGCAGTCAACATATGCCCTGCCTGACGATACCATTGACTTAATGGAACATCAAATACGTACGGGTGCAGGTAATACCTCGCTACAGTCCGATCTTACTATAAGTCGTATTAGTGTGAGCACTTACGCGTCTATCCCTAACAAGTTAACACAAGGTAGACCAGTACAGCTTTTCATCCATAGGAATAGCGGACAAACTTATCCTGTAGGAATCACACTAGCGGCTACTATGTCTAGTACAGACACTACTATTACTTTAAGTGGCGTGTCTGACTTACCGCCCGCAGGTTTTGTAAAGATTGAAGACGAAATAATAAACTATGGCAGTATTGACGGTAACGTCTTGCAGAACTGTTTTAGAGGGCAGCAAGGCACAACAGCCGTTGCACATACAGTGGGTGGCGCTGCCATTCCCGTGTATTGGGAACAAGTTCCTGCGGCTACTGTATGGCCTATTCCTGATGGGACACAAAGCTATCAACTTGTATATTGGCGTATGCGTCGTATTGAAGACGCAGGTAGTGGCATACAAACCGCAGACATGAATTTTAGATTCTTCCCCTGTATGGTTGCAGGGTTAGCGTACTATATTGCCATGAAAGACCCAGAGCTTATTGAGCGTGTGGGTATGTTAAAACAGATTTATGACGAACAATTTGCCCTAGCTGCGCAAGAAGACCGTGAAAAAACTTCTGCGCGTTTTGTGCCTAAAATAGGCAGAATATAGTATGGGAGATAGGTTTGCATCCGCTAAGAAAGCCATCGCTTTATGCGACGTTTGTGGGTTTCAGTACAAACTTAAAGAGTTGCGTAACCTCGTTATTAAAGGGCGGGACACAGACATTAAAGCCTGTCCTGAGTGTTGGAATCCAAGCCAGCCGCAACTTAAACTAGGGGAATATCCTGTAGATGATCCGCAGGCCATACGAGACCCTAGGATAGATACGAGTATTGGTGAAGCTGGACCGTATAGTAGTAGGGACATCCAATGGGGATGGAACCCAGTAGGCGGAGGACTTGATCCGTTTGGGCTTAGCCCCAACTCGTTAGTTGGGACTAGCTATTTAGGGCAAGTTACCGTAAACATTACGTAGGAGTAGTAAAATGAATGTATTTGGAATGAAAAAAGTTAAGGTCGAAAAGGACAAAGGTGTGTACCCATGTAAACACGCACCAAAGCCTAACATGACTGGCGTTAAAACTACGGGGATAAAAATCCGTGGTACAGGTGCGGCTACAAAAGGAACTATGGCTCGTGGGCCAATGGGGTAAACTATGAACTATAGCGAGTTAAAAACAAATATTGAGAACATCACTGAGAACTCTTTCACTGATGAACAACTCGCTATGTTTACTGAACAAGCCGAACAGAAGATATATAACACCGTTCAAATTCCTGCCTTGCGTAGAAACGTAACAGGAACACTTAGTTCAGGAAACAAATACCTTGGTGCGCCTACAGATTTCCTGTGGAGCTATTCACTAGCGGTTGTTGATAGTGCTGGAGACTACCATTACTTACTCAATAAAGATGTAAATTTTGTTAGGGAAGCGTATCCTAGTGCTTCGTCACAAGGATTACCGAAACATTACGCATATTTTGATGATGATTCGTTTCTCTTAGGGCCTACCCCTGATGGCGCTTATACAATGGAATTACATTATGGGTATTACCCTGAGTCAATTGTTACAGCGGGTACTACATGGTTAGGTGATGAGTTTGATTCAGCGTTACTTAATGGGGCATTGATCGAGGCAATACGCTTTATGAAAGGCGAGCCTGATCTAGTGCAGTTTTATGAACGTTTATATGTTCAATCGCTAAAACTGCTTAAAACTTTGGGTGATGGTAAACTTCGTGAAGATACGTATCGCTCTGGGCAGTTTAGAATGAAAGTAGAATAGGAGATAAGAAATGGCAATATCACAAGCAATGGTAACTTCATTCAAGAAAGCACTTCTTGATGGAGAAATGGACTTTAGTTCCAATACGTCTCAGACGTTTAAGATCGCACTGTTTACCTCATCCGCAACATTGGGTGCAACGACAACAGCGTATAGTACAACAAACGAAGTATCCGGTACGGGTTATACAGCGGGTGGTAACACGTTAACTGTTGTAGCTCCCACAACGTCTGGCACTACGGCGTTCCTAGATTTTGCGAACACTACGTGGGCTACCGCAACAATTACTGCTCGCGGGGCGTTAATTTACCAATCAGGCGGGACTAATCCTGCTGTTGCGGTTCTTGATTTTGGAGCTGATAAGACATCAACAGCGGGTGATTTTACAATTCAATTCCCTACTGCTGATGCGTCTAACGCCATCATACGAATAGCGTGATGACTGATGGCTGATGTACTTGTAACCTATGGAGGTTGGTCTGCTGGTGGGTGGGGCAGTACCGCGTGGGGTACGGATGTACAGATGCCGTCAGCTACGGGTGCGGTTGGTACTGTATCTGTTAGTGGTGCCGCTACGGTTCAACCTGCTGGGCTTGAAGCTACAACAGCAATAGGTACAGTTAGTGTTGTTGCGGAAGCTAATATCTTCCCAACAGGGGTTGCAGCCACAGGAACATTAGGCACTGTAGTTGTCGATGCGGCAGCTAATATAGCTGTTACAGGTGTTTTAGGCACATCTACACTAGGTAGTGTAGTTGTTAGTGCAGGGGCGGTAGTTCAACCCTCTGGACTAGAAGCGACAACAGCGTTAGGAACAATAGTAGTTTCCGCAGATGCTAATGTAGCAGTAACTGGTAATGTAGGAACAAGTGCACTTGGCAGTGTAACTATAGAAGCGGGAGCGGTTGTTTCCCCCGCAGGTTTATCCGCTACAGGCGGTTTAGGTTCGGTAACTGTTGTTGCTGAAGCGAATATCTACCCCGTTGGGGTAAGCGCTACAAGTGCTTTAGGCACAGTCTCCATAGTAGGAGACGCAAACGTCGCAGCATCTGGGCTTGCGGTCACAGGTTCTATTGGAACTGTCTCTGTAAGTTTAGGTATTGTAGAAAATGTAACAGGAGTCTACGGACAAACACAACTCGGTAGTGTAATAGTTGCAGCTAACTCAGATGTAGCTGTAACAGGTGTAAATGCAGCAGGCGCGGTAGGTACAGTATTTGTTTGGGGAGACATAAATGACAATCAAAACCCCAATTGGCAAAATATTGCTGGCGCACAAGCACCAACTTGGGGTAATGTTTCAACAGGACAGACTCCTAATTGGCAAGATATAGCCGCGTGAGGATTAAAAGATGACAACACAGTACACTTCGACACTTAAACTAGCCCTTCCTGTCCAAGGGGAACTCAGTGGTACATGGGGGGATGTTGTAAACGACAATATCACTTCTATGATTGAGCAGGCCATTGTCGGGCGTGCAGTCATTAACACGTGGTCGAGTAACTCCCATGTGCTGACTAGCGCTGATGGTACAACCTCTGAATCGCGTTGTGCGATGCTAGAGTTCACCGATACAGGATCAAGTCTTACTGGGGCAGCGACTGTCGTATGCCCTACAGCCGCTAAAATTTATATCGCTAAGAATGCCTCGGGACAAGCCGCCACGCTTAAAACTTCTGGCGGTTCGGGTATTGCGATACCAAACGGCAAAACAATGTTTCTCTTCTGTGACGGCACTAATGTCGTAGAAGGTGCTACAAATATCGAATCACTATCTGTTGGTGGGTATACAGTCTCTCTTGCAGGAACTTTGACTACCGCAGCAGCGTTTACAACGGCTGGCGCGAATGCACTCACCTTAACAACTACTGGTGCAACTAACGTAACTTTACCTACAACAGGCACACTAGCTACGCTTGCGGGTACAGAGACCCTTACAAATAAGACTCTGACAGGTCCTACGATCTCGTCACCAACATTGACGGGTTCTATTTCAGCGACCGATTTGACTATTTCTGGTAATACCACGATTGGTGATGCTGCGACAGATACGCTAACTGTTAACAGTACAATTACGTCACACCTTCTGTTTACCGATAATACTTATGATATAGGTGCAACGGGCGCTACACGCCCACGTAATATCTTCTTATCAGGTAATGCCACAGTAGGTGGGGATATTAC